>Ga0206928_1110_pt1 | contig 21393 bp, 15 predicted proteins | sample Alteio_BWOrgHeat_21_FD_152941 | JGI IMG/M metagenome (GOLD analysis project Ga0206928, IMG submission 152941) | Enriched cells from forest soil in Barre Woods Harvard Forest LTER site, Petersham, Massachusetts, United States -... | ecosystem: Environmental > Terrestrial > Soil > Temperate forest >... | reverse complement strand
AATAAAATGCTTAACATGGAAAAGGAGATGAGGAAAAGAGAAAGAAAAACTGTGACTAATTGTGTTTTTATTTCTAAATTTTCAAATAGAGCTTTGATTGTTTTAATCATTGGACTTTTCCTGGCGGGGCAATTTTTTTGTACAGTTCTTTAGCATTTTTATACAAAATACAGTGATGTCGTCTGATTGGATCGCTTCTTTTGCAAAATTCTGTATATTCTTGACTAATTGATCGGTGAGTTCTTTAACGGTTAAAGTTGCATGCTGAAATAAAAAAGTTTTTAGTCTAAATTCTGAAAACATTTCATTGTTCGCATTCATTGCTTCTGTGACGCCATCGGTATAAAGAATCAGGATATCATTGTCTTTTAGGGTAACTGTATGCTCTGCAATCTCAAATTTATCGGAGACACCTAAGGCAGTCCCGTGGCAACGTCCAATTTCCTGTAAAGAACCGTTAGTCGAAAGAATAAAAGGAGGGTTGTGTCCGGCATTGCAATAGGTTAATTCTTTTTTAGATGTATTTAAAATGCCAAAAAAAAGAGTGACAAACATACACGATTCATTGCGCGTGCATAGGAATTCATTGGTTTCCCGAAGACATTCACTGATTTTTTTTGACGAAAAACAGCGCAAGGCTGCACGGCTCATTGTCATAAATAAAGCAGCCGGAACGCCTTTTCCGGATACATCTGCTATCACTAACCCTAAGTTTGATTCGTCTATCCTAAAGAAATCAAAAAAATCGCCACCCACTTCCCTTGCAGGCTTCATTGTTCCGTAAATCTCAAAATCCGTATGCTCATGCGTGTGAAAATTTGTCGGAATGAAAGCGCTTTGAATATTTTTTGCTGCCTCTAATTCCGTTTCAATTTCAACAAGCTTATCATGCTCAGTTGCTTTCTTATAAGCGATTAAATAATTCCCTTTTGCCATTACAATGGCACTTCCCACCGTTTTCTCTAAATCATTAAATTCAAACGGTTTAATAATAAAGTCAAAAGCCATTTGGTTCATGGCCTTGCGGATATTTTTCATATCGCCATATCCTGAAATCACAATGACTTTAATGAGGGGCCATTTTTTATTGATATTAGCGAGAAGCTCTAAGCCATCCATGATTGGCATATTAATATCTGTGAGAACAATTTCAACGTCAGGATTTTGTTCTAGAACGTTTAGGGCATCGACACCATTGACGGCAAAAATTAAGCTGACCTCAAATCCTGCCATCTTATTTTCATATTGTTGGCTAATCATGGCAGACACATCAGGTTCGTCGTCGACTATGAGGATTTTTACGGCCATTATTTATTTATCCTTACGTAACTACCTGGGCAATCTTATTGTTAGAATCCGTTTCCATTTGATTGAATTATTTTAAATTCAATTGAGTAGAACGCATTGTGCCATTAAGTTTCTTATATCCAGAATAGAGAGGCAGAGCAACTTTTTTCGTAGTTTAATAGTCGGTCAGTTAAAAATGGGTACGGTTAAACTTCGAGTACGGACGGTGACAGGCATCCATTCCATGAATGATTTAAAAATTGTTGTAATTATTTTTTTACAAACTTTCATGCAAAACTGGCAATGTTTAGCGCCTTTACGTAAAGTAAGGAAGCGCACAACTAAGCGAATCAGAAGACAACGGAGAAAATTGTAAATGTGGTTTCTGGATAGTTCATTTCATCTTAGCGTTACTGCCATGGCGCTATCTTGCATTGCTTCGCTGATTAGTTATTATTTATGGAAAAGAAAAAGGGCTTTTGAAGAACCGTATTTCTATTTTTCCGATTTAAATGCTCTGATGGGTGATTTAACCCCTGTGGCTCGTTGGGCAGGATTGCCAAAAAACCTGTTGTTCCTCGCATTAATTTTATTTGCTTTAGCTTGTCTTGATCCTCGTTTGTATATTGACAGGCATTTAAAAGACCAGCCGGATCAACCGATTAAATCACCTGTGGAAGGGATTGCCATTTATCTCGTATTAGATCAATCAGGTTCAATGGCGGAAACCATATCCTCAGGAAGAAACGGGGTTAGAAAAGTTGACCTTCTCAGGCAAGTCACTCGTCAATTTATTTCGGGCGATCCGCAAACGGGTTTAAAGGGACGTCCTAATGATATGATAGGATTGATTGCTTTTGCAAGGGGGGCACATGTCCTTTCTCCTTTAACCTTGGATCATGCCGCCTTGTTGACTAAACTTGCGACTTTTGGCCCTATTGGTGTGAAGGATCAGGATGGCACATCGATTGGCTATGCGATTTTTAAAACGGCTAATATGATTGCCGCGACAAACCATTATGCAAAAGAATTGATTGACAAGGGGGAACCTGCTTATACCATTAAAAGCACAATCATGATTTTGATTACAGATGGGATGCAGGATCCTAATCCTTTGGATAAAGGAAAACGGCTGCGGAATATAGATGTGCCTGAAGCGGCAGCTTACGCAAAAGAGCAAGGGGTTAGGTTGTATATTGTGAATGTAGAGCCAAAATTAGCCACGGAGGAATTTTCTGCTTACCGCCATGTGATGCAGCGCGCTGCTGAGCTGACGGGCGGGAAATTCTTTATGGTCGATAGCACTACCTATCTAGAAGGGATTTATCGCGATATCGATCAATTGGAAAAAACCGATATTCCTCAAGAAAATCAATTGGATAAAGAGCAGCGCCCTGATCTTTACCGCCGTCTTTCTTTCTATCCTTTTTTGATCGGCAGCGGATTGCTTTTGCTTTTTCTTTCAATCGTTTTGGAATCCACTCTTTTTAGGAAGGTCCCATGATTTGGCGTGCGCTGCAGTTCGATTTTCCATCCAGTGCTTGGCTGCTGCCGGTTGTTTTGATTATTTTTTTTGCATTTGTTTTTTTATTTAATTTTAGACAAAAAAAAATGCAGGAATTTGCACATAAATCCATCTTGGATGCTGTGGTTGTAAAGAGAGAGCCAATTATTTTTTGGATGAAGGTTCTGCTTTTTTGTTTAGCCTGGATTTGTGCGGTCATTGCTATGATGGGCCCAAAAGGAAATGAACGCTATGCAGCCGGGTCAAACAGCGGGCAAAAAGTGGATGCAAAATCTACCCATAAGACTGTATTAAGAAAAAAAGCCCATGAAATTATTTTTTTGGTAGATGCTTCCGCTTCTATGAAAATTTCTGACGTTTCAGGGAAATCACGTTTGGAAGCATCTAAGGAGATTGTGGATGATGTCATCCGAAATTTAAAGGGAGAAAATGTATCCTTATATGCCTTTACCTCCGTTACAATACAAATCATCCCTTCGACCTTAGACTATCTTTTTACTCGTTTGATGCTTCGCCAAATAGAGATTAATGAAGGCGAAACGGAAGGGACTGATATCAAGCAAGCTCTCGAATTTTTGAAAAATCAAAATCTAAGCCAATCCAAAGACAAAACCACAACATTGATTGTTTTATCGGATGGAGGAGATACAAGCCTTGAGGGATTGACAGGTGATGCAAAAAACCAGAAGATCATTGAGATAGTAAGTCCGATGGCAGATGTTCAGAAGTTGAATACTCGGATTTACACTGTGGGTCTTGGCAGCACCCAAGGATCGAAAATACCCGACGTGATGTTTAAGGGGCAGCCTGTCACTTCATCCGTGGAAGGGCAGTTATTGCGTAAATTAAGCGCTGCAGGTCATGGCGATTATTTTGGCGTTGTTGAATTAACACCATTTCAGATCTCCCGGAAGTTGAATCAAGAAATTGCACGTAATGAATCGTTTGTGGATGTCTCGGCTGACATACCTGAGGCTAATGACAGAGAAATGACGCGCACTTACGATCTTTATTTTCAATATCCTTTAGCCTTAGCAATCATGGCTTTGATAGGATGCTTGTTGATTCCCAATACCCAAAAAAAAATTACCAGAGGCACTTGAATTTGAAAGCAGGCTCTAAAACAAAAAATTGCACAGATCAAATCCATCATTTTTGGTTTTTAAGTGCAATAATCATCTTGTTTTTTTGCAACCGGATTTTGTCTTTGCCTGCTCAGGATCAAAATGAAGGTTTCGCCTATTTTGACGCCGGCGATTATACACAATCTATCTCTGTCTATAAAGGAATGCTCGATCGTGGACTTGAACCTTGGCAAAAAGAAATGATTAATTACAATATGGCTACAGGCCGGCTTGCAAATGGAGAATGGGAAGAAGCTATTATTGCTTATGAGGTTTTGTTTGATGAAAATATTAAACTTCCGCTGTTGAAGCAGCGCATCCTTAATAATTTGGCTCTTGCCAAGCTGATGCAGCTGGAAAACCGGATTGCGGCATTAAATGAATCTGTCAATAAAACCTATGCAGATTTTAATAAAATTTATATTTTTTTTTATAAGGTTTTGCAGGAGATTGACCGTGCGGATTTGGCCTGGTGTGCTTTAGAAGCGACGGAGGGTGCGGATCACTGCCGCCCATCGGTGTATCTTGAGCTGATGCGCCTTAAAACAAAAAGCGATTTAGGTAAATTTCTTGCAGATTTTCAAAAATTTCGTCTTTCTCGTGGTTCGGGGAAGCAAGGGGATCTCTTATTGCTTTTAGAAGAAAAATCCCCTTTGGATATTCTCAAAACAAGTTCTAATCTTAATGTGTTGCAGCAGCTTTCTGAATTATATGATACAGCCTTGTTCAGTGATCCCATCGAAGCATCTTTTTTATCAAAAATTTTAAAAGCGCAGGTAGCTTTTGAAAAGCCTTTTGAAGAAACGACCGAAGCTTTTCTTATGGAATATTATGCAAAATCCTTAAAGTATTTGAAATTAAGCCTTGAATCCCTGGGTACTTCCCATCCCATCGATGCACGTCTTTATATTCAAATCGCACATTTTTATCTTTCTTACCTAGTTGAACAGCTTAACGTTTCTTTAAAAACTTCACCTATCGCAGTGTTGGAAAATGTGATTGCCAAAGAAGAGTTTGTATTATTATTGAATCAATCAAGAGAGCAGATTCAAGAAAATGCTTCCTTTGAGATCGATCATTTATTACCTGATTTGCAACAGCTAGTGATGACGGAAGCTCGTCAATTCTTGGATGCGGTTTTAGCAGGACAGAAACAAGTTTTCAGCGCATTTAGCCAGGCGAAAACACATTGTCAATGCCATCCCTGGAATGAAGTCATTCCCTTATTTGGCGAGGGTTATATGAATGCAGGATTTTCTGATACGCTTCTGAAGGCCGGCGATCTAAAAATCGGTTCGAACCAGCGCTTGCAAAAAAAAGCCATAGATTATTGGAAGGAGGCTTTAGCTAAGCTGCGCAATCCTTCTTCAAGTCAATCGCCCAAATCTTCACCCGAAAAACAAGAACCTAATCAACATTCGGATAAGCAAGAATCCGGTCAACAGTCGGAACAACAAGACCTATCACCAAAAAATGAAACAGGCAGCGCTAAACTTAACGAAATTCTCCGCATGGTGCAGGAGATGGAAAAAGATGACCAAAGCAAGCCGCAGCAAGTAAAAACCAATTCGGATAAGGGGGAGGAAAGACCATGGTAACAGTTCAAGGGAATAAAAAGACGGTTTCTAGGGTCATGCTCCTTTGGATTTTTTCATTCTGTTTATTTCATCCTCTTTTTGCAGAACAGATCACGGTGGTTGCAGAGATGAACGAGGGAATTCAAGAGCATCAACCGATCAAAGGAACAATTTCCATCACCCATAATAAAGATCAGCTTGTTGATAAAGACAGTTTTTTGATGGCAAATAAAAAAATCTCTGTGGAGTTAGCTAAAGAAGTTAGAATCTCACCCTATGATCCTTTGCTTCTCTCTATCTATAATTTTACATTGTCTGGCCAGCCCCAAGGTCTTTACGCCTTGCCTGCCATCAGCGTAGAAGTTGGCAATAAGAGATACCAATCGATCATGTCGAGCTATACCGTGGGATCCGGCAAAGAAGTCATTCCGATGGTGCCTAAAAGCAGTTCTTCTTCCACTCAGGCCGTTTCGCCGACATCCCCTTCACAGGCGGCGCCACAGGATTCTTCAACAACTTCTCCTCAGCCTGTTTTGCGGCTGGAAGCTCTTAACCAAGGAAGCAGTGCGCTCTATCCGGGACAGCGCACGACTTTTGTATACCGTTATTATTTTAGCGGGGATATCGGGTTGACGACAGAAAAGTTACCATTATTGGATGCCGAAGGGTTCATCAAGATAGGGGAAAAAGAAATTCATGATGCCGTTAAGGGTACTGAGAGCATCCGTGAAATTTCTCAGCAGGTAGAGGCTGTAAAACCGGGTAAGTATACTTTCGGTCCCTCGTTAATCGAGGGACGCGCCTACAAGGAAGATGTTTCCGGAAACCCTGTTTTCACTTCCGATAAACTATCCTCTACTGCCCCTGCAATAGAAATCAATGTCATGCCATTTCCTCAAGATAATAAACCGGCTTCATTCAATGGTGCCGTAGGGTCTTTTTCATTCAAAGCAAGTTTGCTTTCACCTTCAGAAATAACAGTCGGTGATGAAATTTCTTTATTATTGGAAATTTCGGGAGAAGGAAATTTGAAAAACATCAGCCTATCCAATCTTTGCTGTCAACCAGGCTTTAGTGGGTTTTTTGGATTGAGTGACCTACCTCCATTTGAAGAAGTTGAAGGCAGTGAAAAAAAAATCACTGTAAAATTTAGAGCTTTAAATTCTTTGGCGAAGGCCATCCCAAGCATTGAATTTTCGTTTTTTAATCCGCTTACAACTTCCTATTCAATTTTACATAGCAGTGAAATCCCTATTTCCATTAAGCAAAGTCCAAGTCAAATAAAAGACTTTGAAAAAGAAGCTCTATCTCCGGTAGATGAAGGTAAAGTGCAAAAAAATCCTGATGCCACTGCTCCTTCTTCAGACATTACCTCTCCTCCTGCACCAAATACTCCCCCCTCCTCTCGTGTGCCTCTGCCACCTGTTGAAATAGAAAGCATTTTTCCGCTTAAAACCACCGACCTTTATAACAAAACATTGGGGAATTGGTGGGTTTTAGCTATCGTACCCTTTGGAATTATGCTTTTGATTTATCAAAGCCATCTTAAAGAGTATTTGGAGTGGAAAAAAAATTACGTCCCTACTTTTACCGGTAAACAACTTTTTCAACAGGCTTTTGTCGAAAAAGATCAGGGAAAATGCGACTTTGAATTGCTTAAAAAATCTTTTAAGCTTGCGCTTGCCGAATCTGGTTTAATTCCTTCAAAAGATATTTCCGATCAAGAAATACCCGATGAGGGATTATGTAGGGAAGTGAAGGTTTTTGGGGTTTCATTGGATGAGAAGCGTTTTGCAGGGCAAGGTTCTTATGATGTGAAAGAAATCTATCGCTTAGCAGAGGATTTAATGGGTAAAATCTTATGAAAGACATTCCAGATCGTTTCAAGCTACAGTTTTTTATCTTTATTGCTCTTCTTGCCCTTTTGCTGTTTTTTTTACTATTAAGGATGGGTGACGAACGCAGTCAACAAGCAGAAGAAAGCTATAAAAAGGGAGAGACTTCCACCACAATCTCAGCACGAAAAACTTATTTCAACCAAGCCCTTTCACTTTTTTTACAATTGGATGCTGAATATCAACCTAATCTAGGCTCCGGCAAGCTCAGTTATAATATCGGCAATACTTATTTTCAGCTTGGCGAATACCCTTTATCAATTCTTTACTATAAGCGTGCAGAAAAATTGATGCCCCGTTCTGATATAGTAGAAAGGAATTTATTGCAGGCTTATTCGAAAATAAATATAAAACCTATAAAAAAAAATAATATTTTTGGGTTGTTGTTATTAGAGCCCATTTTATCTTTGCCTGAAAGAATACAGATATTTTTTACGCTAGCGCTAGTGACTTTAATTTTCATTTCGTGGTGGTTATGGACAGGAAAACCGTGGATATCTAAGACCGCAGTGATTTTACTTTCATTGAGTCTGTTTTTTCTATTGAATCTAGGGGTCACCCATTATTTTGCGTCCATTGATGCTGTTTTAATTCATGCGGCGGAATTGCGACGGGATGCCGGCAATGAGTTTGCTAAAGTAGGGGATTTGCCGATTCCGGGAGGTACTACCGTAGAAGTGCTCGGTTCAGCCCCAAACGGTAAATGGTTAAAAGTGGTGACTTCCGATGGAGAGTTTGGCTTTGTGCCTAATGATGCTTTAAGAGTTATTTCGAAGTGACCTTTAAGCTTGGTTGATTTATAACACACCACCATATATACTAAAATTTTACCTAAAGCAGGCATTGTGAATTAATATGGAAATAAACCGTCGAGCATTATACAATTCCTTACGTATGAATTGGGTTTTAGATCCAACATTGAAAGTAGAAGCTTGGCAAGTTGAAGACCATCGAGCCATTCCAACAGACCAGCTTTTTGAACGATTAGAAGATATGGATATCCGCCTGGATAAATCATATTTTACCGCTTTTGCCGATAGTGCTGATAATCCTGAAGATTTAACTGAAAACATGCTGCATGATTCCTCAGATGATTTGGCGATGCAGGATCAGGTTTATCTCATTGTTTTTGAATTATGGCGACGATTGCTGCCTGAGAGACCATGTCTTTCTATCCTATGCGATGAAATCGATCATCAAATCCACCTCTATGATCAAAATCAGGCAAATAACGAAGAAATTGTCGATGCTTTAGCAAACTTGCAAGTGATTTTAGATGAAAATGCCGATGAAGGCGCTGACCCGCACGAAGTTTTCGAGTGTATCAACTCAGGCTGTGCTAACGATATTGAAAGTTTTTTGCATGATTTTATCTCAGAAAAGATTGACGATGCCAATTATTCCTACGCTTCTGAGCTTCTGGAAGGGTTTGGCTCCTATTTGAAAGATGCCAAGTGGTTTGAATTTCTGCGCGCGCGTTTAGTCGCCGTTAATGATCCGGATGAAGCCAATCGGATCGTTAAAGAGTTAATGAACATGAAAGAAGCTGAGGCCGATTTAGATTTTAACTTTGAGATCCTTTCCTTTTTAGCGGTTATCGGAGAAAGAGACACTTTTGAACGTTTGGTGAAACAATCCGCTAAACTTTTGGAAAACGAAGAGGATTTTCAAACGCTCATTGCCATTTCTGCTGAGTTTTTTCACCGTCTTGATAGAGAGATGATCGAAAAATCCCTGCAAGCATTTTTAAAGCAGCGCGAAAAATTCAATCCTAATCAACTTTTCAGCTACAAAAATGCCGATTGGGATCTTTTTTTTAATATTATTTCGCGACGCTAATTTTTCTTAAATGCTTGAAATTAAGTAAAAAACATCCACCATATTTTCTGTGAAAACTTATCGCATCTAATTCACTTTCAAGCCCCTGGAAACGCCTTTCGGGGTAGCTGAAAACCTTTTTCAAAATCAATCTGGATCTTGACTTTTAAACGCGAAACATGGATATCAATGGACTTTCAATACAATCTGTTGTGATCGAATTGCTCGTTTAACACAAGATGTTGTATTTTAGGGTTGTTCACGACTATTGTGAAATTCCACTTTTTATGCTAAAATTAATTTAAGGGAGTATATTTATGACTAAACCAACATCGCGAGCGATGGCAACTGCTTTGCGCACCTATCATCGTCCAGTCAAAGAAGGGGCGTCTTTACTTGAGAGCTGGGATCAAGTTGTCGAGCGAGTCGTTGGGCATCAACGTTGGTTATGGGAGCGCGCTTTAGGGCGTGTACTTAACGAGCGGGAAGATGATGAGTTGGAAGAGATGCGTTATCTTATCCATAACCGTTACATAGCTGCTGCCGGCCGTACCCTTTGGCTTGGTGGAACTGAGCTTAGCCGTATGCGTGAATCAAGCATGTTTAATTGTTCATACACTCATGTCGAAACAGTCTATGATATGGTCGATGTCCTATGGCTCCTTCTTCAAGGGTGCGGCGTGGGTTTTAGGCCGATTACCGGGACATTAAACGGTTTTAGACGTCCTTTACATGAAATTAAAGTCATTCGTTCACCTCGGACAACCAAAGGGGGAGTCCAGCATAATGTGGAGACTTATGATCCGGAAACACATGTTTGGACCATCAAAGTGGGTGATTCGGCAATTGCTTGGGCAAAAGCCATAGGCAAGCTTGTTGCCGGCAAGTTTCCTGCAAGATCCCTTATCCTTGATTTTTCTGAAATCCGTCCAGCCGGTACTCGTTTGAAAGGTTATGGTTGGATCTCTTCAGGAGATGAGCAAATCTCTAAGGCATTTAAAGCCATAGCCAAAATTTTATCCGATCGATCCGATCAGCTTTTAACCCGCATGGATATCCTTGATATTGTGAATTGGTTGGGAACTATTTTATCTAGCCGCCGTTCTGCCCAAATTGCACTTTTTGAGTATGGACAACCTGAGTGGGAAGATTTTGCTTTAGCTAAGAAAGAATGGTGGTTAAAAGGCAATTCTCATAGGCAGCAATCAAACAACAGTTTGCTTTTCCGTTCAAAACCGGAAAAAGAGCAATTAGAACAACTCTTTCAATTGATGATAGAATCCGGTGGATCAGAGCCTGGTTTCATTAATGGTGCTGAAGCCGAAAGACGCGCCCCTTGGTTTAAAGGATGCAACCCTTGTGTGGAAATCCTGCTTGGCAATAAAAGTTTTTGTAATTTGACTGAAGTGAATGTCTTAGCGTTTAAAGGGGATAAAGTCGGATTGGAACGCGCCCTTTTTATTGCCGGAAGGATGAAATTACCGTCAGACCATGGTCAATTTGCGCGATGAAATTTTACAAGAGGCATGGCACCTGAATAACCAATTCCTGCATCTTTGCGGGGTTGGCTTGACAGGCATTAGAGCGCGTCCTGATTTGACAGCTTACGATTATAAGAGAATGCGCAATATTACTGTGAGTGCGGCTTATAGCATGGCGAATGAACTTAACGCGCCATTGCCAAAGAACGTCACATGCGTGAAGCCAAGTGGAACCCTAAGTAAAATTATGGGAACGGAAGAGTGGGGCGAAGTGCCGGAAGGGATCCATATGCCCCTTGGTAAATACTTGTTTAATAACATTACCTATTCAAAGCATGATCCATTGGTAGAGCGCTTTCAGGCAGCCGGATATGAAGTGGTGGATAAACCGTTTGAGCCGGAGTCTGTGCTGGTTAAGTTTCCCGTGAAATACGCCAGCGTTCCGTTTACGCGCACGACAGTAGAGCGTAAGAATGGAAGTGTGGAAGAAGTGGAGATCAATACGGAATCGGCTGTGCAGCAGCTTGAGTGGTATCGTTTATTGCAAGAGACATGGTGCGAGCAAAACGTGTCGAATACTGTATCATATGACGTGTCAGAGGTGCCTGCCATTATCGATTGGTTGTTGGATAATTGGGACTGCTATGTGGGGGTTTCTTTCTTATTCCGCAATGATCCGAGCAAGAATGCGGAAGATTTGGGTTATGCCTATCTGCCGCAGGAAGTGACAACCAAAGAAGCGTATGATAAGTATGTGGCTTGTTTGAAAGATATTGATTATAGCGGGATTGATATGCGTGACGAAGAAGTTGTGGAAACAGCTTGTGCCGGAGGCGCCTGTCCTGTTCGGTAATCAGGCCGTCTCGCCCTGATGCGTATGCCTTGGTGCCACGCATCCCTTTTTACCCACAAGTTGTTTGGTCTTGCCCTTGTCTTTGACTTTTTTGTTTTTCTAGGCCTGTAGGGCCAGTATACCGGTCCTTCGAGGTTGTGAAAAATGAACAAGGCAAAGGCATGAGCAAAGGCATGGGCATGGTTACGAATTTTTTAGAGATTCTTTATCCATAAAGCGATGTCATCAAAAGCTTCTTCTTTGATTGCCTCAGACAGAGGCAAATCCAAGAATCCATGAATCACTTCAGGATAGCATTTCGTTAGAACTTTAATTCCTGCTTTGTGCAGATCCTCTGCATAGCGCTTACCCTCATGTTTAAGAGCATCGTGTTCTGCGGTTAAAATGAAGCAGGCCGGAAGTTCTTCATGATTTTTGCAGTTTAAAGGGAAGGCGTAAGGATGACTTTTTTCTTCAGACGAGGAAAGGTAGGAGCCTAAGAAAAATTGCATATTTTCAAATGAAAGTAAGGATTTATCCGGGCTTTCATCGTAATGATTCGGATCCAGGAAGCTTGACAGAACAGGGTAAATAAGCAATTGGCCTGCAACTGAAAGCTCTTTTTTGTCACGCACCATGATTGCAACTGCGGCGGCCAAGTTACCCCCTGCACTTTCCCCGCAGAGTATCAATTTATTGGGATTTCCCGATACCTTAAAGGTTGATGAATTTTGACTAATCCAACAGGTTGCGTCGTAGCAATCCTCTAAAGGGATAGGGAATTTATATTCTGGAGCTAAATGATATTCAACTGCAGCCACAATGCACCCTGTTAAATTTGCAAGTCTTCGACAGATCATTTCGCTTTCTTCAATACTGCCATAAACCCATCCCCCTCTATGAAAATAAACAATAACGGGTAAGGGGCCCTTATTTTTGGGAGAGAATAAACGAATGCTGATGGATCCATTTTTTCCATTAATGATTTTGTCTTCGATGTGAGCGACGGATTCGAGTTGAGTGATCGGAACGCGAAACAATTCTTTTATAGTAGCTCTCTGCTCAGGAAGAGAAAAATGTTTAATAGATGAAAAATTTTTGGAAAATTCTCTTAAAAAAGTAGAGGTTGGAACATCTAACTTATCGGTCGGCTTTTTATTTATCATTGAGTTTGAATGAAAAATATCGCAATTATTTTTGGCATCAGTGGTTTTTTTCACAAGATTCCTTTTTTTTGTGCAATGAATTCATAATGGCCCCAGTAAAAGTAAATGACTCCTTCTTGCGAGCAAGCAGAGCTGCGTTTTTCTATATAGCGATCAATCATTTCACCGATAAATTCTCTTTGAAGTTCACCAGGAAGATAATGGATATGCGGCCAAGTGCCCCTAAACCAGTTAATGGCTTCATCTCGATTCACAAATGGATCGACTGCGGCAACATCTTTTGCATGTAAAACCGAAAATCCGGCGTTTTCGAAATATTTTATATAGGCATGCAACTCTTCAAATCGGAAAGGTGATTGAAAATGTTTAAAATAGTCCAACCAACGCGAATCATGCATGGTCTCATGAACCGCTTCTGCAAATTCCGCATTATTAGGCGCTGGAGGAGTCACTGCAAAAACATACCCTCCTTCTGTGAGGTGGTCAAAAAACCCCTGCATAGCGGATTGTCTGTCTTTAACAATATGCAGACTAAACAAGGAGGTAATGACATCAAATTGACCTGTCGGAAGATGATTAGCATCTCCTTGAATAAAAGAAATGTTGGGAAAATCAAAAGGATGATATTGCTTTTGAGCCCATGAAATCATGTCCTTAGAAGGATCGATACCGGTCACATTTCCCTGGCGTACAAGCCTTGCAATCCAGGCGGTGTTTCTTCCATCTCCACAGCCAACATCAAGTACATTTTCATCCCCTCTAAATGATACTTGAGAAAGTAAATGCCAGGAGGAGCGTCTTTGAAGTTCAGAATAATGGACATAATCTACAACTTGTTCTTCATCCCAATGAGATCTGGCATGAAGGGAAGAAAAAAGGAAAAAAAGTGGAATAAAAATGGAAATATACATAGATGCTACTTCTTTGTTAAGACAAGAAAATTAGTGGAAATGATAAATGAAAACAAGAAAAAATTAGAAAGTGAAATTAATTCTGTTTAAGCCTTGGTGCCAGGCACTGCCATGTCAACAATCTTCGGAAGTCTTATGATTAAATCGAGTGATGGAAGATTGTCAACATAGCAATGCCAGGCACCCATGTCGTTAGAGAAGGCTCAGTCTTCTTTACCATTAGCCTTAAATTCATGAGCTGGGTGTCTGGCATTGCTATGTTGATAATCTTCCCTACCATACATTTAAGCATAAATTCATTGAAGATTATTGACATGGCAGTGCCTGACACCAGCTGAGGTCGGAGCTTAGTCGCCTTAGATTTGGCTTAAGCAGTTTTCAGGATTACAGGAAAATACGATAATCGGTCTTAAATATATTTGGAAGTATCTTCATTTCGGTAATAGACCCAATGTCCAATAAGCGGAGGCTTATGAGGATAATCTAAGCGAATAAAAGGTGTCTCAAATTCAAATTTTGAGTTCCCCTTTGAGAGGTGAATAAAATCGGAATGAATTTCATCGAGAACGCATTCACAAAGTTCTTTATCTTCTTCAGATATTTCGCCATCGCAATAAAAACACACAAAAATTAAATTTGGGATGGAATTTACACAGACAGCGCGAAGCTTTGGAAAAACATTCCACAATAATCCGCATTGTGCTGAAAGTTTCAGATTTACAATATCAACGGTGATAGATTTATTAAATATCATGATCTTCCTATTCCGGAAAGGTAGGAATAATATGGGCACCTCCGTTATTCGTATAACGGATTTCTCCCCAAGTTGTTGTTGTTTTGACACCGGTAGTTTTGTTTATGTGAAAACCAATAAATTCATTAAAATTGACTTTCTCTCTATAATCAGGTCTACCAAAAATTCTATTTTTGCAAACCTCCCCTTTTCCAGCAAACTTATTTAACAATTTTTCAGGGTCTGGATGTTCGAAAATACTTTTTCCTTGTTCATAATTGTGTTTACCGATGATGTGTTTATTATGTTTATCTACATGCAATGTCACATCCCTAAAAAAGAATTCCCGTTTTAAAGCATGCTTCTGAGCTGATGTTAGAATAAGATCTTTATTAGCCGGAGATAATGCCATGGCTTCTAAATTGCAAAGTTTATTGGCATCTTTCATTTTTTTATAGGCAGTAAAACTCTTTACAGCGGTGCTTCCAGCAAAAACGTTAACACCAAATTTACCAATTGTGTAAGCAGTCAGGTGGGCTTTCTCTACGTCACTTAATCGATTATAATTTCCGTGGAGACGTTCTAGCTCTAATGAACAGTTTTCAATATCTTCCCATTTAATATTTCTATAAAAATCCCATGTATTTTTGCTGATTTCATAACAAGCATTCATGAAAACTATGGTAGAGTCGATCGGATGTTCCGCAAGCACCCAAAGTGAGGTGCCAAGTCCATAAGCAGAGGCACAGAGAGAAGGGCAAAAATTAATCGCGGATTCTTTACATCCTTCTAAAAGCCCGTTTACAATTGCATTTTTTACATCCAATGGAGGTTTTAATTTGGGCTTAATATCAGTGCTATCTTGAGAATTTAAGTAATCAGAAAGGGATTGATCGAATTGACCTGATTCGAAATACGCTTGGGCACGGCTAAAATAGGCACCTCTATTATTGGGATCAAGCCTAATAGCTTCTGTTAGAGCTGTAATGGCTTTATCATAAATTCCCAGATCAGCATAAAGCTGACCTTCTTGTTGATACATATCAGAGGTGATTGTAATATTATTTTGATGCATTGGGCTTTCAGCCATGTGCATAAGGCGACTAATATCAATTAAAGCACCTTCAGTATCTCCTGAATGCATCTTCAACAGCCCACGTTCATACGCAATTTTTGGATTAGGATGAAATCTTAGGCAACGATTGTACATATTAGAAAATCTATTTCGAAGATTTTCCAATGTAGAGTAAATACGGTCAATTGCGCGTGAATTTCCAAGGAGTTCATTGGAATCAATGAAGGAAGCGATAGAAAGTAACACTTGGTGGTATTGAGAATAAAAAAATGTATAGGTCACAAGTGAGCTTGCCATGCCGTGACTATTCGGATAATATTCTTCATCCAATACGTTCACTTCATTGTAATTGGATTGAATCAGGTGAGCTTTCCAGAATGAAGAAAATTCAGGCGAAATAAGATTTTTATCAGCTAAATCTTTGAACAGTTTATACACTTGATTGTTAGCATTTAAGGCAGACACATTACATTCCGGCCAAAAACAATGACATTCTTGGTTTTCGGATGAATATTGTAAGAAGTGTTTAAAAAAATGAATGTATTTTTGATTCCATTTTCGAAAATATCCTCCATTCCAACATAGAGTTTCGCAATGATCACTTTGATGCAAGCGAAAATCATCATTCGGATTATTAAACATTTGATCCCAACGCTTTTGCATTTTTAAATGCCCTTCGCGTAGTTCATCCATTGCATCTACATCAGTAGTTGGCTCATCAAATCCACGGTAAAGATTAAATTTAATACCTCCGCAATTGTGGCAGGAATAGCAATCGGAAGTATAAATTTGAGGAATGAAACGAAAATAATCTTTAAAAGGGTCAATGACGCTTTCGTCGTCCGATTCCATCCAAGTGTGTTTTGTAGCAATATTATTAGAAAAATGTATTTCACAAGTACTCGGAAACGAATATCTGGACATGCATAAGCAATCTTGATTGTCATTATATTCTTCAACATTTTCTTCAGAAATAAGTACATGAGAATAAACGCAGAGTAATATGGCGAATAAAAATTTTATATAAAGAAAAGAAAAATAAGGTTTAGATTTATTGTGTATCCATAATTTTTGAAAAATGAAAAAGTAATGAAAATGATGAATGAAAACAAGAAAAAATTAGAAAATATATTAATTTTTAATTTTACGTTAATTCATTAATGAGGAGAATATCTATTTAAGCTAGGGTGGCAGGCACTGCCATGTCAACAATCTTCGGAAGTCTTATGATTAAATTGAATGAGGGAAGATTGTCAACATAACAATGCCAGGCACCCATGTCGTTAGTGAAGGCCAGTCGTCTTTACCATTAGCCATAAGTTCATGAGCTGGGTGTCTGGCATTGCTATGTTGATAATCTTCTCTACCATACATTTAAGCATAAATTCATTGAAGATTATTGTCAGACACAGCATTGTAAACAGGTGTGAATCCATCTCCTGAAAGTATTGTTAGCGCTTTTCCAAATTCTTCTGGAGCTGCATTAGCCATCAGTTGCAACAGTGGGAGGTTATTGTCAGACACAGCATTGTAAACAGGTGTGTATCCATCTCCTGAATGTATTGTTAGCGTTTTTCCAAATTCTTCTGGAGCTGCATTAGCCATCAGTTGCAGCAGTGGGAGATTATCATCCAGCATAGCCCCATAAACAGGTGTGTATCCATTTCCTGAAAGTATTGTTAGCGCTTTTCCAAATCCTTCTGGAGCTGCATTAGCCATCAGTTGCAACAGTGGGAGGTTATTGTTAGACACAGCATTGTAAACAGGTGTGAGTCCATCTCCTGAATGTATTGTTAGCGCTTTTCCAAATTCTTTAGGGTTTGTATCAGCCATCAGTTGCAACAGTGGGAGGTTATTGTTAGACACAGCATTGTAAACAGGTGTGAGTCCATCTCCTGAATGTATTTTTAGCGCTTTTCCAAATTCTTCAGGGGCTGTATCAACCATCAGTTGCAACAGTGGGAGGTTATCATTCCGCGCAGCCTCATAAACAGGTGTGAGTCCATCTCCCGAATGTATTGTTAGCGCTTTTCCAAATTCTTCTGGGGCTGTATCAGCCATCAGTTGCAACATTGGGAGGCTATCCTTTTTCACTGCCAGATGAACAGGTGTGAATTTATCTCCTGAATGTATTGTTAGCGCTTTTCCAAATCCTTCTGGAGCTGCATTAGCCATCAGTTGCAACAGTAGGAGGTTATCATTATACGCAGCCAAATAAACAGGTGTGAGTCCATTTCCTGAAAGTATTGTTAGCGCTTTTCCAAATTCTTCTGGGGCTGTATCAGCCATCAGTTGCAACATTGGGAGGTTATCTTTGAACGCAGCATAAAGAATAGGCGTTTGACCTAAATTGTCTTGAATAAGTAAAGCTGTTTTAAGGTTTTTAGATGCCTTACCAGCAATTAGTTTAGCCTCTTTTATATCTAAATTACTGTCATAAACAGCATTAATAAGAAACATGGAGCCTTGTACGCTTTCATAAATCTCTGTAAACACTTCTTTTAACCTTTGATGTTTAGAAGTTTCATTATTAAAAACTAGACCCGATTCATCTATGTTAAAAACAAGACCCGATCTCTTCACTAAAATTACGACCTTATCAAGATCTTCCCGTCTTATCCAATGGTTAACGGCACCAATTTCGAGAAATTTAACTAAGCAACTTTCAACCCGTTCACTATTAGTTTTTTTCAAACCAGTTACTCCAATAAATTCTTGCCAGAAGTAGTCGATGAGAGGAGCTTTAGTAAGCTTGCCATTTTTTTCAGTTAAACAATTCCTGAAATATCCATCTTGAGAAAATAAAGTAAGCTGTTCCCGGTATGTCGTATCAGAAAGGTATTCGAGCTCTTGAATAGTGCTCAATGGTGCATTCGGAAGTTTTAAAACTTCCCCTGCCAATGTAACATCGGGATCGAGGGCTGTTGCATCATGATTATTTATTTCCATGGAGGTTGAAGAGAGTGGCTGCTTCACCTCTAATTCAGGTTCTGTTCTAGATTCAGCTAAAGGTATTTCAAGTGTTTTAGATTCTGCATGAATGATCAAAGCATCATCCTCAGGATTTATGGCAATGCCCTGTAGAAAGGGGGGAGAATCTGCCGTAAGATAGCTCGTTGAAGAGGAGATTTCCGGAAGAATTTCAATTGTTTTTTTAGTTTGAGTAGGGATCTCCCCGAGAAGAATATCCGGCTGTATTTCTTTTTTTTCATTTTTTTGATTAGAGGATTGATTATCCGAATAAAACCCACCACTCTCCTCTTGGGTGCCAGATTTTGGTTCTTCTTCCATATCCGGCTGGGATTCCTGACTTGAAGATGAAGGGGTGGGATTTAAATCTTTAATTTCTTCGTTAAGTTCTATGGGTATAATAATAATTTCATTTTGTGAAACAGCATCCTGTTTTTTCCCTTGAAAGTCATTTTCACCATTCGAATTATCTTCTTCCCCTAAATCATGTGGTTTCTTTTTATTCTCTATTTTATAATCATTCTTAACAGGTATTTCTGCCGGGTCAGTTTTATGTACTACAGTTTTATTTGCTTTAGTCTTGTTACCCCTTCTTGTGGCATTATCCCCTTCATCCGGACCAAAGATATCATTTATTTTTTGTTCGATTTCGTTTGGTGATTTAATTTGCTTATATTGCTTGCTGTCAGGTTCTTTAGCCGGTTCATCAACTTTTATTTTTTTATTTATATTGATTTGTAAGTAATTTCTATAGATTTCGTCAACCAAACTGTTTAATTTACTTACTTCCTCGTTATTCGCAAAATCTTTGGTTGTCGGTGGATTAGGCGTGATACACGCTTTCTTTGCTAAGGCCTTCACCATCTCAATATCATTATCTGTTTTAATGAACTTTTCATTTTTTTCTAAATAATTACATACAACTTTTATTGATATTCCTATATTAGGATTATCATCAAATATTTTTTTGTATAGCTTCTCGTAAATCAATTCAAATATATTAACGTGTTGCAAATGATTATTCTTTACAATTACATACCCATTCCATACCCCTTCTTCTTGGGAAAAAAGTGCCAATTCATTTCTAAAATGAATTTCTCTATTTTTTTTTTCAAGTTGAGGATTTTGTGGTGAATTTAGATTTAATGACATGGAATCCTTATCTAATAATTTTAATAATTAAAATACCTCTATATTTTATCATTATAACACCATAACACATTTATTTATAATTTTATCATTATAACACCATAATACATTTATTTATAATTTTATCATTATAACTCCATAACACATTTATTTATAATTTTTGTATTATACTCCAGAAATTAGGAGTTTGTAATAAAATTTTAGTTTTATTGACAATTGAGTTGCAAAAAGCTCAAAAATTGAAAAAAATGCTAAAATTATGAGTTTGTCAAAAGAAATAACGTCGGCTATTACCGAACCGGGGGCAGCATCTTTTAATCGATCTTGCCCATAAAGCTGAATTTATTATGTAACTTTTTATAATCCTTTTCCGAGATCTTATAATGCGATATAAAAAGTTTTTCTAGTTTCTCAAGTTTGATCAAAATTCCTGTCACGTCAGAAGTAATTTTACAACTAAGTAGATTCAGTTTTTTCAGATTTTTACAAATACTAGATGCTAGCAAGCACTGCGCAGATTCTTCCAATTTATTTCCACTTAAATCAAGTTCTTCTAATCTTACCCGGGAATTAGTCAGATATCCTATATCAAAAATATTCGCTCCACCGTACGAAAGATTTAGTATTTTTAGATTTTCACAAGTCGGCTTAAATATCTTCACAGGCTTAAAGGACCGCTCATTAAAACGTAAATGAGCAAGATTTAGTTCTTTTAAACACTTAAAATCATTTAAACTTTTCATTATTTTAAGATTTGACCTATTCTCTTTAAGATTCAGTTTTTCCAATTTTTCGCAAACCCCGGATGATAATAATGAATCTAGAAAATCAATATCTATTTTAGAATTCTCGAGATTAAGTTCTTCTAGTTCTCTAGCAAAAGATTTGGGGAATTCTTTTGTATCAGGACAAATTGAAGATGCGACGAATTCTAGTTTTTTTACTTTAGATGCAAGTAATAATTGCATGGTTTCATATTCGATTTTAGCACATCTGAGTCCATCATTGTAAGAAAGATCGAGACATTCAAGTTCAGGTCTTATATTGATTAAAGTTCTAATGGATTTATTTGCGCTACCTTCATAGTCCTCTAGCTTATGTGCTCTAATCGTTTTGAGGTTAGGTGCAAGATTAATCAATCTATCTATTTTTTTAGGAGAAACATGGAGGTAGGTAATATCAAGATGGGTCACATTTTTAAAAACTTCAAGAAACCGACTAAGTTCGGACATTTTAAATGTGTGGTGTTTTTGGCCTCCTGTAAGTAGGGATTCAAAAAACGGTGGTTGAGTGAATCTTTGATAAGATTTTTCAATATTTTCCTTCATTTTTTTTGAAACTATTCGTAAGTTCCCCAGCATTTCAGATGGAAGGTCTGCAAGGATATCTTTAAAAATATTATTCATAACATCCATTAAATCATGAGAAGGCGTTTTAATATTAGGATCACTTTTATTGATGTAATTATTTATATTAATATTTTGCCTCGAATACCATTCAACATACATAACATGTCTAAATATTTTTAAAGGTTGATCTTCGCGTGTAATAAATTCTAAAGGCCAATTCGCTATTTTTGTATTGAATATATCTTTACAATTGTTGATTTTTGCAAATATTTCAAAAAAAGAATGTAAAAACTTCATCGGTCCGTTTTCGCTATCACAATCACTTTTATAAGCGCTATTTTTTACAATCCATTCAGCAAGTGAACGCGCACCTTCATGATTATGTAAGTGACATGTTTTTAAAAAAGCAGTAGCTAATTTTTTAGCTTTTTCAGGTTCGTTCTCATGGATATACTCTAGATTTCTTACTAGGAACTTCGTATCCTTGTATAAATTAATTTT
>Ga0206928_1109_pt1 | contig 21403 bp, 19 predicted proteins | sample Alteio_BWOrgHeat_21_FD_152941 | JGI IMG/M metagenome (GOLD analysis project Ga0206928, IMG submission 152941) | Enriched cells from forest soil in Barre Woods Harvard Forest LTER site, Petersham, Massachusetts, United States -... | ecosystem: Environmental > Terrestrial > Soil > Temperate forest >... | reverse complement strand
GAAAGCGCGGTAGGTGCAGCCGGCATCGGATATCTTTTCGCCGGAGAGATGGTTGCGCACGGCATTCGCAATACGCGATGACGCCACCCGGATGAAATGGTCCCCCTCACCGCGCACCTTTACCCGCGTGCCGCAAACACAATCGAAATGTTTCAACTGTTCCAGGAATTTCGGCAGGTCCTTGGGATCATTCTGCAGGTCTGCATCCATGGTGAAAAGATATTTGCCGCGTGATGCCCTTAACCCTGCGAAACTCGCCGCGCTTTCCCCGCAGTTGAACTCAAATTTCTGCACCCGGATGCGTTTGTCCTCCGCCGCCAGTTCCTTGAGGATCTGCCACGACTTGTCCTTGCTGCAATCATCCGTGATGACCACCTCGTAGGAGATGTTCAAAGGGTCCACCGACGTCCGGATGGCTTTAATCAATTCTCGCAGATTGCCTTCTTCGTTATAGCACGGAATGACGAGGCTGATTTCGGGAGAATCATTATTCATCGGAATTTAATTAAACTGCTATTCTACAAATTCTCACGCTCATCGAAAGTAATTTTTCTGTCCGGAAGCATTCCACTCTCTTGCCAGGACTCTCCTTCTGGTTCCGCCGTTCATTTTGAAGTCTCAGTGCCACCCTCGGCTTTGGCGATTCGTTGTTGCTCTTCGGAAACGATCTTCCGCAATTCGATCATGTCCGGTTCCGAAAGATGCGATTCCAGTAGTTTGAAGAGTGGTTCAACCTTCGGTTTATGGCGCGCCAGCAAAAGCTTGATGTCGCTTTCATACAGGTAAATCCGGTCCCAATCAAATTGCCGGTACAGCGATGGCAATGCATAAAGCTTCAGGACAATCAAACCCTCGACGGTGACGGCGGGAACTTCCAGTTCCGCGAACCGGTGTTTTGTGGCGAACTGTTCCCCGACCAGCTTGAACAGCGGATTTTTCGTTAACAGCAGATCCACCTGCACACTGCGAAATTTTGCCCGTACAAAAAAATCGTTCACTTCCTCGACCACCAGTTCGGGAATTTGCTGCAACGTCGCTACGGACATGAGCAAGTCCACGTCCCGGGTGTTGCGGCCATTGACATAGGTCAACATCGCCAGCCCGCCGACGAGCAAAAACTGTGCGCGCCGTTCCGCGAGCAGCCGGAACAGATCCAGCGCGTCCTGTGGCACGGGCATGGACGGCTTCGGCGTCGCACCTTCGCGCAATTGCAGTGGACTGTCCGTCCACTGATGGGCACCGACCTCCCACGCCTCCAACAACACCTGGGCCACACGCTGCAAACTGACACCTTCCGGTAGCGTGGCCTCGCGCTTTTCTGTTCTTGGCGCCATCATTTTGATGCTTAAATTATGTCAAAATAACCACCGAAAGATAGCTGATTCGAGCCGCGAAACTGATACCCATCATTTCTTCCCGTAAAACTCTCCGATCGCATCGCACACCTTGTCCGCGGCATCGAGGCCCATCTCGCCATGGACCGGCAGCGACAGGATTTCCTTCACCGCTTTCTCCGTGTTCGGCAGTTTCGGGATATACGGGAACAGGCCGACAACTGCTGGCTGCTGGTGGTTCGGCTTGGGATAGTGAATGCCCGTCTCAATATTCTTCTCCTTAAGAAATTTCTGGAGGTCATCGCGCTTCTCGGCGCGCACGACGTACATATGATACACCGGCGTGGCCCATTCACGCACCGGCGGCGTTTGCACGACGCCCTTGAGCCGTTCGTCATAACGTGCGGCAATCTTCCGGCGCTGTTCGTTAAAGCCATCGAGGTGTTTCAACATCACGCGGCCGATCGCCGCGTTGATCTCGTTGAAACGCACATTGTAGCCCGTGAATTCATGGTCGTATTTGCCCTGGCGACCGTGGTTGCGCAACATCCGCAGACGGTCCGCGTAATCCACCTTGTTCGTGGTAATACACCCGCCGTCGCCAAGAACAGTGAGGTTTTTGGACGGGAAAAAGCTGAACGCGCCGAAGTCACCCATGCTGCCCACGGTCTTGCCCTTGTACTTCGCGCCCTGCGCCTGCGCGCAGTCCTCAATGACCCACAGATGGTACTTCTTTGCGATGGCCAGCAGCCGGTCGTTATCAATCGGATGACCGTACAGATGCACGCCGATGATGCCCACGGTGCGCGGCGTGATCAGCGATTCCACATGCGCCAGATCCATCACGTATGTTTCGTCAATATCCGCAAACACCGGCCTGGCGCCGAGATGAATCAGCGGTTCCATGCTCGGAAACGCCGTGTGGCTGGGCACGATGATTTCATCGCCCGGGCCTACGCCCTGCAACTGGTGCAGGCAGTACACGATCATCGTCCAAGAACTGCCCAGCACGCATTGCGCCGTGCCGGTATGCACGGCCAGTTCAGCTTCGAAGGCGGTGGATTCCTTGCCGAGTATGTATTGGCCGGAGCGCAACGCGCGTAGCGCGGCCTCTTCCACCTCGGGATTCACGAAACATTTCGATAACGGGATTTTGCTCATAAAATTTCTTAGATCTGTACGGCGTTGCCGCTCTTAACCGACTCCAGGGCCGCATTCAAGACGCGCACCGAATCATAGCCGGACCACGCATCGGCCCGCGGCGCCCGGCGGGTCTTGATCGAGTCAATGAACGCCCGCAATTCCGCCTGCAACGGTTCTTCCGGCGGGCTTTCAATCTGCGTCACCGCGCCTTCGATGCCCTTGAAATCCCTGCCGTCCGGAACATGTTTGTTCTCGTACGTCTTGATCTTGTATTGCGCGATGTTGTAATCGCAAACCGCGCTCAACTTGTCGCCGCAGACGGTCACTTCGCGGAATTTTCCGGGAATGAAATAGTCATTCTCCACCGTCGCCCACGTTTTGCCTTGCGCCGTCTCATATTCCAGCGAGAGAAGCGACATGTCATCCATGCCGCGACCCATAAAATCATGATGGATCGCCAGCACGCTCTTGGGCATTGCACCCAGGATGAAATTGAACAGGTCCACGAAATGAATGCCGTCAGCGAACATCACGCCGCTGTCATTGCGCGGCCGTTTGAATCCGCCGAAATGCCCGCGGATCATGTGCACCTTGCCGAAATTACCTTCCTGCACCGCGTCGCGCAGCCAGAGCGTGGCCGGGTCAAAACGCAGGATATGCCCCACCTGCAAGATGCGTTTGTGCCTGTCCGCCAGTTCAGCAAGTTGCTTTGATTCGTCATTCGCCAGTGTCAGCGGTTTTTCCACGAACACATCCTTGCCCGCTTCAAGAAATTCCTTGCACAGCGGAAAATGCGTCTGCGCTGGCGTCACCACCACCACGCCGTCCACCCTGGCGATGAACTCCTTGTAATTTGTCGTCAGCCGTTCCGCCGGGATCCCCAGCTTGCGCGCCGGTTCCAGTTGTTTGTCACCGACTTCGGCGACGTATAATTCAATGGGCAGATTGTGCAGGTTGCGCAGATGATTCGCACCCCAACGGCCCAAGCCTAAAAGCAGAACTTTGGTCATTTGGAAATTTGTCGGAAAAGGTCGTGTGCCAGCAAGAAAATCCTTCGATGCGGTTCGCTGTATCAGTTCACCAACTGGTACCAGTTGTCCCGCTGATGCGGCTCATAACCCAGCTCCTTGATCAACCGGTGCATGTCCGCCACCGTCATGCGAAACGTTGCGCCTGCCTGCGAAACCACGTTTTCCTCGATCATGATGCTTCCCAGATCATTCGCGCCATACTTCAGTGCAATCTGGCCGATCTCCAGCCCCTGGGTCACCCAGGAACTCTGCACGTTTGTAAAATTATCGAGGTAAATCCGCGCCAGCGCCTGTGTTCGCAGGTATTCATGCGCGCCCACCGTTGGCGCTTTCAATTTTGTGTGTTCGGCCTGGAAAGTCCACGCAATGAATGCCGTGAAATGTCCCGGCTTTATACCCTGGCCAGTGTATTCCGCCACGCGCTTCAAGGAAATTTCCTGCTGCGCCCGCAACCGTTCCAGATGCTCGATGCGGTCCTCCACCGTTTCCACATGACCAAACATCATCGTGGCTGACGAATAAAGCCCCAGCCGGTGCGCCACATCCATTACTTCCAGCCAGTCATCGCTCATCGCCTTCAACGGTGCGATCCGCTTCCGCACCCGGTCCACCAGGATCTCGCCGCCGCCGCCGGGAATTGAGCCCAAACCCGCCGCCACAAAATCGCCGATGACCTTGTCCAGCGGCTCATTGAAGACTTCACGGAAATGGATGAATTCGCTCGGGCTGAAACCGTGGATGTTGAAATCTGGATACTTGTTTTTGACGTGTGAAAGCAGGTCCAGATACCACTGTTTCGTCAATTTCGGATGATGCCCGCCCTGCATCAACATCTGTGTGCCGCCACAGGCAATCGTCTCCTCAATCTTACGGTCAAGCTCATCCAGCGTGATCACATAGGAATCGTCATCCTTTTCCACCCGGTAGAACGCGCAAAATTTGCAATAAACATTGCAAACGTTGGTGTAATTCACATTGCGGTCCACAATGTACGTCACCGTTTCATTGCCGCGACCGCCGAAATCCTTCGCCTTGGCCAGCTGCCGCCGGCGGTCGGCCAGCGCGCCCAATTCCTCCAAAGGCAGCTTGTAAAGCCGCAGGGCCTCGGTCGCATTGATGCGCCCGCCATCCCACACTTTTTGTAGCAACTCATCCAATGATGCGTCGTATATCACTGTGCCATGCTAGAAAGTTTTCACAACGAAAACAAGGCAAGGAAACGACCAGCCGGGCCACCCACACCGTTTCCGCCAACGCTTGTCATTCATTGAGAATTTTAGCATTTCCTGAATTTTTTGATATCCCTCACCAGGGTTTACCAGGCTTTAGAAGGGTATTTTCGATCCTATAATCTATTGCAAGTTCTTCTCCAGCAACGATCCGATCGTGGAAGGATAAACTCGTTTCTCCTCCATTTGACGCAGACGGCGAGAGGAGACTCCCATGATTTAGGCTTGGGCGTCGCGCGGTAGCGGTCATCTTTTGGCCGTTAACAAAGACCTCGTCCACTTTGGGTTTCCGCCTCCGCGTTTTTTTCCCGTATCTCCACAGTGTTAAATAGCCTTCAATAGGGTTAAATAGACTTGTTTTGCAGGGATAATGATTTGGTTTCAACAGCCGTTGAAGCGACCTGAAGGTCGCGCTCCAGCCGGAGCCGGCCTGCAGAACGACCACCAAAGCGGTCGTCCCACACGCCGGGCTTTCATCCGCGTCGCGCATTAAGCATCTCGAACTCAAATTGTCAAAGAACTGGTGGCGATCATCGCCCCCAACCCGACGATATTATCACAAAGTTTCGAAAAGTGTTTCTCTGCGGAAGGGGTAAAATCAGGGGGGGTGCGAAAAAATGGGATTCACCGTTTAAAATGCTTTCAGAAAATCACTTACACAACAAATCGAACAGTTTGTTTCTGCGCGGCGGGGAAAGAATTCGGGGGGGTGCGAAAAATAATTCGGAGTGCGGAGTGCCGGTTTTTTAACCACGAAATACGGGAAATAAGCAGGGACGAAAGGGACCGAAAGGACGAAAGGGACACCCGCCTTAATGGGTGACCCGTTTCCGAAACTGCTCCAGCGTCACGCTGGCTGAAGCAAGGATATAAATATCACGTCTTTCTTGTAACATTTTCTGGAATCCGCTTAGAAGGAAGGTATATGAATGAGGCCGAAGCCAGCCCGAACATGGAACATAAATGTCCGCAATGCGGAGCCCCCCTGCCATCCGGCGTCCTGGCCGGGCTTTGTCCAGCCTGCCTGTTCAAGCAGGGTGCAGCGGCAGATACCGTCGTCCCGCCGGAAGCCACGCCGTTTTTGCCACCGGCCGTCGAGGAAGTGGCCCGGCTCTTTCCGCAACTTGAAATCATCACCCTGCTTGGCAAAGGCGGCATGGGCGCGGTTTACAAGGCCCGCCAGCCGGCGCTGGATCGCATCGTCGCACTGAAAATCCTGCCGCCGCAGACGGCCGGCGGCCCCGGCTTTATTGAGCGGTTCAATCGCGAAGCCCGGGCCCTGGCCAGGTTGAACCACCCGAACATTGTGGGCGTGTACGAATTTGGCCAGTTGAACGGACTGCCGTTCTTCATCATGGAATTCGTGGATGGCCTCAACCTGCGGCAGTTGGAGCGGGCCGGCAAACTTTCCGCGCACGAGGCGCTTCAGATCGTGCCGCAGATTTGCGAGGCGCTCCAATTCGCGCACGATGAAGGCATTGTCCATCGCGATATCAAGCCGGAGAACATTCTGCTGGACAAAAAAGGCCGCGTGAAAATTGCCGATTTCGGCATCGCCAAAATCCTGGGCCGGGCGCCGGATGTGGCCATCACCGAGACCGGCGGCACCATTGGCACGCCGCATTATATGGCGCCGGAGCAAATGGAAAAACCGGCCACGGTGGACCATCGCGCTGATATATTTTCCCTCGGGGTGGTGTTCTATGAAATGCTGACGGGCGAACTGCCGCTGGGCAAATTTGCGCCGCCGTCTTCCCGCAAGGTGGAGGTGGACGTGCGATTGGACGACGTTGTGCTCCGCGCGCTCGAAAAAGATCCGGAACGCCGCTATCAGCACGCCAGCCAGGTGAAAACAGCCGTGGACACCATTGCCGGCAGCGGCGCTCCGCCACCACCCATTGGGGACGCCGCGGCGCTGGCCCGGGAAATCCTGGCGCGGGATTACACCTTGTCCATCCGCAGTTGCGTCCGCCGCTCCTGGAAGCTGGTGCGAAACGATTTCTGGCCGCTCATCGGTGTGACCGCACTCCTGCTGGCACTGTTGGGGTTCGCGAGTTCGATTGGCGGAGCCACGCTCAGAAATGGTCCGGCTGGCGCTAATTCCATGCAAATAACGTCAGTTTTTGTCATCCTCGTGTGGGGTCCGCTCATGGGCGGATTATCGCTCTACTACCTCAAGAAAATCCGCGGAGAGCCGACCAATATCGAGGTGGCTTTTTCCGGTTTCAGCCGCCAGTTCCTGCATCTCTTTCTTGCCGGATTCGTCACCAGTCTCCTGACCTGGCTGGGATTTCTGTGCCTGATCCTGCCCGGCATTTATCTTGCGGTGGCATGGTGGTTCACGCTAACGCTGGTCATTGATAAACGGCTTGATTTCTGGTCGGCCATGGAATTAAGCCGCAGGGTTGTCACCCGGCATTGGTGGAAGCTTTTTGGATTTTGGCTCGTGGTCGTGTTGCTCTATGCGCTGGGCCTGGTTGTGTTTTTCGTTGGTTTTTTGATCACCGCCCCCATCGCAATGATCGCCGCCACTTATGCCTATGAAGACATCTTCGGCCAGACAAGGCAAACGGCCGTTCCGCCGCCCGCTGGCGCCGGCCCTTTCGGCACCGTTGTGATGCCGGAGACCCCGCCAATTCCGCCAACCCCGCCTCACCACGGCCCCGGAGCCTGGACGCCAGCGACGAAGATCGGCCTGGCCGCAGTGGCGCTGGTCATCGTTCTGCTGGTGGCGATGTCATTTGTCCATTCGGTCAAGCGGCATCGGCTCATGCAGCAGCAGGCTCAACCGGCGGCCGCCGAATCTTTCGCCCAGATGATATCGCAGCGCAATTACCAGCCCATGCCGCCGCAGGCTCCACCCCTGGCCACCGAATCAGTGGAGTCAATCCCGGCCGCCGAACCGGCAGAACCAGTTGAGAAAATTTCATCCCCGGTTTTCGGCCCGGTGATTGAACGGCAGCTTCAGGCACGCCAGACTGGCACCAATCAATTTCTCAATCTCGACACGGAACAATTGTTAACACCTTCGCCCGAACTCGCCGGCACCCTGGCCGCCAGCCGGCCCGGCGACGATGAAAATCGTTTCTGGGAGGCCCTCGACATTCCCCAGGATTCCTGCCGGTTTCAATACGTCAAATGGTTGCAGGAAAGCGGCGCGGATCTGATGTTTGCCGGTGATGGAAAAATCATCGGCTTCGACGGCATCTTCTCCGTTGCCCATGGCGACAGCTCCGCGAACTGGGATGATTGGGATGGCCTGATCCCGGATCAGGCTGGCACAGCCGTGGAATCCATTGATTGGGAACGGCAAGCCACGGACGCCAGCGCACACGGCCGGCCAATGCCGCCGGCACCGGCCGAAGGCGGTTCTTACCGGTCTGCGATGCAACTTGATTCCCGTGAGCCGGGTGGTCCGCTCGTCAATCTCCTTACCCGCGATCAATCGGTTAACTGGTTCTTCAAAACCCGTACCGGCCGCCTGGGCATTCTTCAGATCGTCGGTTTCAATGGCAACCCGCCAGTCGCCACTATTCGCTACAAGCTGATCCAGCCGGCTGCCGCTGATGAAGCCAGTCCAAATGCTTCGGCAACTGTCGGCGCCCGCAATGCGTCCCGCGAAGCTTTGGATGAAAGACTGGATGCCGCGTCCAGCATAACCGATGTCGCGCAAAAAGACCGGCCACTGGCAGCGGTGGCCACCGACGCCGCCAAGGCGGGCGATGTGGAAATCGTGAAGAAAGCCCTCGGACAAATGTATGATCGAACGCAGCGGGATGAAGCCACGCATGAAGCGGCCCGCCAGCTGGCCGATTATGGCCTGAGAAAACAGGCCATTGAACTGGCGAAGGGGATCAGTGATTACACGATCCGCAATCAGGCTTTGACCGAGCTGGCACAATAATGTCTGGACGGCCATCATCGGGTAAATTTGAGCGCTGAAACTCCAACTCCAAAGACTGGCGGGACGGGCGGTATTTTCGCCACGACGCATTGGACTGCCGTGCTCGCCGCCGGTCGCGGCAGTTCGAAACAGGCGCACGTGGCCCTGGAGGAATTGTGCCGCACCTACTGGTATCCCCTCTACGCTTATGTCCGCCGGCAGGGGCATTCACGCGAAGATGCCGAGGATCTTACCCAGGGCTTTTTTGCCCGCCTGCTCGAAAAAAATTATCTGGAAGGTGTCACGAGCGACAAGGGGAAATTCCGCGCATTTTTGCTTGTCACCCTGAAACGATTTCTCGCCAATGAATGGGACCACGCCCGTTGTCAAAAACGCGGCGGTGGCGTGCCTGCGCTCTCACTCGACTGGCAGGATGCTGACACCCGCTATCAAATCAATCCCGCCGACCACCTCAGTCCGGACAAACTCTATGACCGCGCCTGGGCGGTCATCGTGCTCGAACGTGTCGTCACCCGCCTCCGTGATGAAAATGAGGCCGAAGGCAGGACCGGGTTGTACGAACAACTGAAGCCTTTCCTGATGATGGGCAAAAGCGAGATCCTTTATGGCCAGGCCGCCGCCACGTTGAAAATGACCGAGGGGGCCGTGCGCGTGGCGGTCCACCGGCTCCGCCGCCGCTACCGGGAACTGTTGCGCGCGGAAATCTCCCAAACCCTGGCCAACCCCGCCCAGGCCGACGAGGAAATGCAGGCGCTTTTCAATGCCCTTGCCGGGAATTAAAGCATTTTCAGAAATACTGTAGCCACGCGGCTGGGAAGGATGGGAAAGCGGTCTTTTGCAGGGAGGAGTCACCGCGCCCTCCGAAATCTCTCCATCGGCACTTTGCCCAAGGCCTCGCTCGCATCTCGCACAATATGTGTTTGCCCCAGCACTTGGGCCGCCCGGGCGCGATGCAGATGCGCTTCCACCATGTAGGGATCCAGCGCCAGTGCCCGTTCGGCGTATTCCAGTGCCTGCTGATGCCGCCCTAACCGGCCACTGACACAAGCCAGGTTCGCCCAGCCCACCTTGTTGCCCGGATCCAGTTTCAACGCCTGCGCCAGGCAACGTGCGCCTTCGGCCGGGCGTTTCAATCCTTCAAACGACAACACCGCGAGATTGTTCCACACCTTGACGTCGGTGGGGTCCAGTTTCAATGCCCGACGGTAACTCGTGTCTGCTTCCAAAAACCGCCCCATGGCCGAAAGGGCCACCCCCAAATAAAAAAGCGCCTTCGCATCCGAAGGCGACTCCGCGATCCACGCCTGAGAAAAAGCCAGCACTTCGAGCCATGCTCCCCGTTCGCAAAGGCCCCGCGCTTCCGCAGCTCTATCTGTGGCAATCATCTCCATCGGCATTTCACGTTAGCAATGAGCCTTTCCGGAGGCCACAAAAATCTGAATCAAATAATGTTTTTTAGAAGCCATTCGAAGATAAACCTGAAAACTTTGCCCTTTGATCGGAAACCTCGCCTCAATTATCCGTAAGCTGTTTCATGCCACCCTGGATCCGCAAATAATCCGGCATTTCCTTCGCGGCCACGTCCTGTCCCTGTTCGTAGGCCACCTTGGGATAAACCCACTTCCAATGTTCCACATGCCCGTCCACAAACGAAAGATTTGCTCCCTGGCTGTGCCGGTCTGACGGCATGTCCCACCACTCATTCGGCCAAAAATAAGGCGAGCCGATCGGCGGACAGCCAAATTCCGAGTCCGTCATCGTGTCTGGATTCTCATCAAGGAACACAAACAGATCGCTGGGCCGCGGATGGCGCACGTCAGTGAATTTCGTCCACGCGGGGATGATGTTAAAATATTCGGGATCGCCCTGCGGATAACCGTTCACCGACTGGCTCAGGTTGTAGCTCCGCCAACGTAATTGCGCGAGCTGCGGCCCATTGAGCGCTCCCGACGTGGCCAAATTGCTTGGACCTTGATTCGGCAATTGCCGGCTCAATGGTCGTCCATCCGATGTCTCCAGCCTGGCCAGGTCCGCCGGACAATGATAGATCGGCAACGAATGATTGTACTGGTACAAAAGCCCGTTGATGATGTTCGAAGGATTCATCTCTGTGGCTGCGTCTTCATCCGGCAGCCAGGACATCCCGGTCACATTCAAGTCCGCGCTGTTGGCTTTGTTGGCCGTGAAAACCGACACCGAGTTGTTTGGGACGAAATAATCATTGAAGTCCGACACGTACAAATGCATGCACAGTTCCAACCCCTTCAGATTGCTCATGCAGGCGATGCTTTGCGCCCGGCTTCTGGCTTTGCTTATCGCCGGCAACAGCAGTGCTGTCGCAATGCCGATGATGGCAATGACCGCCAACAGTTCAACCAGGGTGAATGCGCCGGCGGAAAGCCGGGACGAACGCAAGCCTCTGGTCTGGTAGCGCATTTCTAGAGAGTGATGGTTCTTCTACAATATTCCCATCTGCCAAATTCGCAATCGGATTTTTGTCCTATCCGCCATTTTAAATCAACCGGTTACAACATCTGTGTACATATTGGACAGCCATCCCGGCCCGACCTCACGCGGGAAAATGGTTCGGTGGCGCCAGGCCGCGACGCCGGACTTCCATTGCTGTCGGGTGAGGCATTGATTCATGCCGGACGTTTATAAGGAAAGCCTGAACGAAAGGACAGCGGAAAGCTGGCTTTCTTAAGGTTGCCACATGTCTGCTTGCATGCTAACAAAGCGCCGTGCTCATTGTCCTGGCCCTCATTCACTTCGCCATCGCCGGTTTGATCATGGCGTTTGTGAACCACATTGGACTGATGCCCTGGCGTCGCGCGCCCGATGCCCACTGGACGGAACGCGCCCGCCTGCTTTACCCCGCTCGTGAAACAGCCGGCAGATTCCGTGTCCTGCTTCCTGTCCTGATTCCCTTGTTTTGGTATAACCACGATTATTCCTCCTGTGAATGGGTCATAAACATATTGTCCACTTATCTCGGTGCGGTGGTCGGCTGCTATCCTCTCTTTCGCGAATCATCTCCCAGGGTGACGTTTAAATGGTGGTTCTATTCCACCTTTTGCCATGCCATCTTTAATGTGTATCTCATCGGCGGTTTGCTGGCCTGCATCACGTTCATGCCTCCGGTTTTAGGATGGCAAACGCTTGTCGTCGTGATCCTTTATTTTGCGCTCGCCAATCCTCTTCCGGGAGAAATTCTCAACGGCTTGAGTTTACGGGCGGGCTATTTGAAACCCGCTGGCGAACGACTTCAGCGCCTAGTCCGGGACGCCGCCGTTGTCGTCGGCGTTGTTCCAAAGACCGTTTGGCAGCTCACCTGGCCGTATCCATCAATCCGTGTCACACCCGGCCGGCCGGCCATCTTTGCCACTGACCAGTTGCTGGCAGATTTCTCGGATGAGGAGATCGTTGCTTTGTGTACCCGGGAACTGGCAAAAATTTCCGCTCCTAAATCATTCTGGGATAAACCTCTTGCCTTTCGCGTCTGTCTGCTCCCCGCCTTGTTTATCATTCCGTTGAATCATTACTGGCCGGCACATGGCCTTTTGATGATTGTTCCTGCGCTTTTTCTCGCCGTCTGGGCCAACCGCAATTCCTTGAAAAGGAAACTGCATGCCGATCAGGTTGCAGCTGGCCCGCCAACACCGGACTCGCCATTCGCCCGGGCATTGGAGAAGATCCATCGCGAGAATTTACTGCCGGCTGTCAGTGGAGGAGATCTCCGCCTTGATCTATATCAACGGATGATTACCGGCGGTATTACACCGGATTTTCCCGCGCCGAAACCACCCTCTGGTTTTACCCGAGTTGGAAGTTTCGTACTTGTCTTGATCCTTCTCATAACCCTGGTCGCAGGCGGCAGCCACACCAAGTCTGAAGCGCATTATAATCATGGCACGAATATGGGAACCAATCAGATTATCAATACGAATTAGCTGACGTTGTTTTCCAAGACGGCCTTCCCGAAAGGATTGCAACTACATTTCTGCCATGATAATACGGGCGCGTGCTCATCATTTGGGTTCTCATCCATTTTGCGTCCGCCTGCCTGTTGATGATGTTCATGAATTGGGTCGGGCTTATCCCGTGGCATCGTGCCGCCGGAGCACACTGGACCGAACGGGCGCGTCTCCTTTGGCCGGTGCGGTTCACGGCCAGGTTTTGCTTCATTCTGATGCCAATCATGTTCATGGAATTGCATTGGATGATTTCACCTTCGTCCCTGCAATCGTTCATCGCCTGGTTCGCCTATGCGTTGGCGGCTTTTCTTGGCACAATTTTTGGCTGTTACCCCCTGGACCGCACGATCTATCCCGCTCTCAATTTCAATACCTGGGCGTTTTTGAAAATGGCCGTCTGGAGCATCGGCCTGGGAATGTGGCTGCTTCTTGGTGTCGCCATCTTTTTGATGCCGGCTGACCCCGGCTGGAAAATGTTTGCGATCCCGGCCGGCTATATGCTCGGTCAGGGTTTGCTGCTGTGGGGCATCATGCTGCGATATTTCCGGCTGTTGAAATTCTTGCGACCCGCCGGCCCGCGCCTCGCTCAAATCGTCGCCGACCGCTCTGCCCGCCTGGGCAATGTAACCGTCCGCGCCACCTAGCAGCTCGGCGGTCCGGTCCCCAATGCCCTGGCGTTTCCCGTGACCAGGGAACTGGTCTTCTGCGATCGGCTGCTCGAGCTTTGCGACGATGATGAAGTCGCCGCCATCTGCGACCATGAACTGGCGCATCTCAAAGAATCCAAAGCCGTGCTGGCCCTGCGCATCGTGGGTTCTTTTGCCGCGACCCCATTGGTTTTTATCGTTCCCTGCGCGCAACACTGGGGGATTTGGGGACTGTTTCCGCCTTTGCTGACGACACTTTTGTTATTGGTCCTGGTCAAGAAAATCTCGCGCCGCATGGAAAACAAGGCCGACCACGTGGCGCATAAAGAACAGGCTGGCGAAGGGGTTTATGCGCGGGCACTGGAAAAATTGTATCGCGAGAACCAGACGCCCGCCGTCGCTTTCAACAACCGTCAGGTTCACCCGCACCTCTACGACCGCATGCTCTCCGCCGGCATCACCCCGGATTATCCGCGTCCGCAAAAACCCAAAAAGTTTACCTGGATTGGATGGGTGTTCATCGTGTTGTGGTCCATCGTCTTTGTGGCCATGATCTTTCTTTCGGGCCTGGTCAAGCTGCCGCCACTTCAATAAATCAGGTTATCAAGCCCCTTGCATCCTTCCAGATTGCAATCTATTCTTTTGGTATGAAATATCCGGTAATTCTCATCAAATCGGATGAAGGCTATGCCGTTTCATGTCCTGCGTTGCCAGGCTGCTGGAGTCAGGGTAAAACGGAAACCGAAGCACTGGCGAATATCCGCGAAGCCATCCAGTTGTGGCTTGAAGTCGCTGAAGAGGATGCCCGTCGCGAGGCTGAACTTGAAACTGGCACACTCACGGAAGTAACCGTTTGATATGCCGAAGATTCCCGGCATCAGCCAGCGCGATGCCGTGCGTGCGTTCCAAAAAATCGGGTATCCGCTGTCCTTTATTCCCCGTCGAAATAAAGTCGTTTTATCCAATCGACTACCTTTTGACATGATGGAGAATCGGCACGAAGAACTTTTCTTGTAATAGACTGTCCCAATGGCTTTCCCGGCTCTTCCTGCCATGCAAGCCACGTGTGTATTTTTGCTTTTGGAATATCCACCTCTCGAAATAGCCGAATTTCTTTCGGAAGATTAACTAGACATTTTTCCGTATAAACAAAAAGTTTATCCCCCGGCGGCACAAGCAATTCGAGAAATTGCTCAAGTATTCCGGGTATTTGATTGTCCGGCATTATCCAAATCCCGAATTTAGGCAACAACGTATCTTTTGGTGGTGCAACTACAAGACCGTTTGCGTCGGGCTTTGGAGGAATATTGTAACCAGCTTTTTCAAGTCCATTTCTAATCGAATCCCACCTATTTAACAAATTTGTATCTGCATCACATACAACTCCTAAAGCATGTACATCACTTTCAAGTAATCGCAACGGCAGTGCTTCAATCAGACTTGTGTAGCCGCCATGCTCCTTAATTTCATCAAGTTGCGCTAAATTATGCTGGCCAAAAATGGCTTTAAATACATGTTCGTCATCCTTTCCCTCAACCAAGAGTATCCTTTTGGCAGCCATAGAAAATTTTACCGCACCTCAATTCGATCTCGGGTAATGATTTGGAGCTCCTTTTCTGACAAAACCGTTGGAATTACCATATCTCCTTTTCGGGCGAGGCGCACAAGCACGCCGTTTTCAGTATCTTCGCTTGCAGCTTTTTGAAATGCTTCAATGCAATCCCAACTATGGGAAGTAGCAAATACCTGTACATCCATTTGGCGCGCCAAGCGAAATATTGTTCGCCAAATATCCACTAGAACAGAATGGTGCAGGCCATTCTCAATTTCGTCAACTAACAGAACTCCTGATTTGGCGCAGGTAAGAGACAAAATCAATCCGAATAAACGATTGACGCCATCGCCGAAACTTCTTAGTGGCACGGGGTGACTACAATTAATGCTTTTCGCTATAGCTGTTCTTGGCCGTTGGCCGGCATCGCTTCCAACCATGGAAACCGCTTGAATATCTTGTGAAATAATTTGTAGTGCATGCACAACCTCTGCCTCTGCATCTGTCAATGTGATGGAGTCCCAGAATGCAGCAAGCTGACTTGTTGATCTTGAACTGAAAGGATCAAGAAAAACGCAAGGCGTTGAAATTCCTTCTGTCGCATCTCCCAAAGCTCTTCTATAACGTAACGGACGATCTAGTCGAATAATGCGTCGTCTATTCATCAAATCAACTTGCAATGCCGGAAAGCCTGTACTGTCCCCAAATAAATCATCTCTTGCAGGAATCAATCTTCTGCCCTGTTCTGGATCCGTTTCTTCAGTAAACCACGCCACTCGTGCAGAAAGTTTTAATGGAATTCCATTTTCTCCGGAAATTTCAAATGCTTGACGACATTCTGCAAGTGATGGAAATCCACTAAAGAGACTACAAAAAGCAGAAAAATCCTCAGGTGTTATAGCCGTACCAGTTTCTTCATTTCGTTGATCTGTTTCTTCTCGATAATTGAGGATATTAAAAAAAGTTGAAGGAGAACCTTCGGTGGCTAAAAGACGTATGGCTTCCAACAAAGTTGATTTGCCAGCATTGTTTCGTCCGGTTATTAAATTAACCTGTCCGAAGCCATCAACTTTCAATTCTCCAAATGAACGGAATCGAGACACCGTTAATTTGGAAATTTTTGTGCTCATGTTTTAAAACTAGGTTAATTTGACCAGCGTTCCTTATGAATGCAAGATGGAATTTGCCTCGACAATATTGTCTGCTGAATATTCACATTGCTTTCATTTTTATTCATCTACTAAATCAACTTTAAAGTCGAGATTCATTCCGGCATCTCCAACCCCACCTTCCCCGCCACCTGCGCCACGTCTTTGTCCCCGCGGCCCGACAGGTTCACGATGATCAACGCGTCCTTGCTCATCTTGGGCGCACGCACCATGCACTCGGCCACCGCGTGCGCACTTTCCAGCGCGGGGATGATGCCTTCCAGCCGCGCCAGTTTCATGAAGGCCTCCAGCGCCTGGTCATCCGTCGCATAGGTGTATTCCGCGCGGCTGGCGTCGCGCAACCACGCGTGCTCCGGCCCCACCGCCGCGTAATCCAGCCCCGCGCTCACGCTGTGCGTGGATTGGATCTGCCCGAACTCATCCTGCAAAATATAACTGCGCGTGCCCTGCAGCACCCCCAGCGATCCGCCCTGGAACCGCGCCGCGTGCTGCTCGGGCTTGATGCCCAAACCGCCCGCCTCCACACCCACCAGCTTCACCGATTGGTCATCGAGGAACGGATAAAACAGCCCGATCGCATTTGAACCGCCGCCGACGCACGCGAGCAACAGGTCCGGCAGCCGCTTTTCCTTTTCCAAAATCTGCGCGCGCGCCTCGTCGCCGATGATCCGCTGAAAATTCCGCACCATCACCGGATACGGATGCGCCCCGTACGCCGTGCCGAGGATGTAATGCGTACCGCGGATGTTTGTCACCCAGTCGCGCATCGCTTCATTGACCGCTTCCTTCAATGTCTTTTGGCCCGCATACACTGGCACCACCTCGGCGCCGAGCATTTTCATCCGGTACACATTCAGTTCCTGCCGCCGGCAATCCACCGCGCCCATGTAGATCACGCATTTCATGCCGAACATCGCGCTCACCGTCGCTGTCGCCACGCCGTGCTGACCCGCGCCCGTCTCGGCGATGATCCGCGTCTTGCCCATGCGTTTGGCCAGCAAAATCTGCCCGATGGCATTGTTGATCTTGTGCGCGCCCGTATGATTCAGGTCCTCGCGCTTGAGATAAATCTTCGCGCCGCCGAGTTCCCGCGTGAGCCGTTCCGCGAAGTAGAGCGGGGTGGGCCGGCCGCAAAATTCCTTGAGATAATACGCCAGTTCGCGCTGAAATTCCGGGTCCTTTTGCGCGCGGAAATATTCCGCCTCCAGCTCCTGCAACGGATGCATCAACGTTTCCGGCACATAGCGCCCGCCATACGGCCCGAAATGGCCCTTCGCATCCGGCAGATCCACATTGGCAACGGTACTCATACCCCTATTTTCACGCAAAGAAGCAAACCACGCAAAGAAATTGTTAAGGCGCGCGGGCTTCAGCCCGCTTCAACATCCACGAACCAGCTTGTGTGGAATGGCTCGAGACCTTTGCATGGAGAACACTGAAGCGACCTCAAGGTCGCGCTCCAGCTCCATCTGGACTCACGCAAACCTCAGACCGGCGCACGCGCTTCAGCCCGCTTCAACAAGGTCGAATTTCAGATCACCCGGATAAAAGAAATTGCGTCAGACGCCTCCTTCCCCCCAGCCCGGAGGGCGAAAGAATTCGGTCCGGCGCATCAGCTCATTTCAGTCCGTCAAATTGCCCGGGGAAAATCTCGGCAAGTCCTTGTCAGCCGCCTTTGGCTCGGGCGCATATTGGGCCGGCTGGCGCGACCACCAGGAACCGTCGCTCCACAGGATCTTGTCCTTGACGATTTCACCATACTGCCGGTCCGCATCATAAAGCACATCTTCCTTCATAAAGGTCAGCCTCGCGGCATGCCGGTCATGGGTGATCAGGAACAGCTTATTGTCCGTGCCGGCAATCCACGCCTGCCGTTCGGGCCGGCCACTCTCGTACCAGTTGCCGATCAGTGATTTCTCCCTTTCCGTCAACGCCTTCTCCTCGGACTTGCCCGGCACCTCCACCACCGCGTTGAGCGAAGTCCACTCCACCGCGTCATTCCAGCAGCCTCCACCATGGGCTTCCGCCCACATATGGACGCAATCCTCGACGCCACCGCCGTTGTCCGGCTGGCCATTGCACCAATGGGCGTAATCCAGCTTGGAACCGTCCATCCACACGAAAGGCCCGCCCTTGTTTTGCCGGCGCAGGCCAATCCAGAGGCTGCGCTCATTTTCGCCATCATGGCCGAACCTGGCAAAGATCCATTTCTGCTGGTCCTCGTTCCTGATGATCGCAAGGGTGCCGCCCAGATTTTCCGCCTCGGCTTCCGCCGCCGACCAGCTTTCTGGCGCGAGCAGGTAATAATCATGCCCGTTGGCGGGATTGGTGATCGGGCCGCCAATGATTTCGGCGCCGGCAGGTACAGTCAGGGCGGCCAGCAAAAGCGCGGCCACGCTCGAATGGAGGAGGTTTATCTTCATAATGTGCGTTGAATACCGGTGAAACCGTCTGATGCTTTAATTGACCGGTATCAGCCACTTTCGTTCAATAAACCCTTGTTGACAGCCGACGATGCTGCCGTTAAAACGCCATCATGAAAATAAGTTGGAGTTGCCTGGGGAATCTGCTGTTCGTGGGTTTGATTGCTTCGGTCATGCGCCTTGATTTTGCTGTCGCTCAAGGTACGGTCACGGTGGAATCGAACCTCGTGTATGGCACGGCCGTGGATTACACCGGATCAAACGTGTCGCTGACTTTGGATGCCTATTACGTAAACGGCACCCAGACCAATCGCCCGGTGGTGATGCTTACGCATGGTGGCGGATTTGGGGCTGGCGACAAGGGATATACTGTTGCACAAGGCAATTTTTATCCCGATATGGCCACCGCCTTTGCCACCAATGGTTTCGTCACTTTTTCCATCAACTACCGCTTGTGGCCCGGTTGTTCCGGCGATTGTACCCAGGAAGTGGATATGGCGGTCGAGGATGTCATGACCGCCTTAAATTGGATTCGAGCACACAGTGTTTACTACGGTGTTGACGCAACCAGGGTATTGATTGGCGGCGATTCGGCCGGAGGCGGCCTGGCGGTCAATGCCTCTTACCGAAGCACGAATGCGAATTCGTTTCTGGGCTGCATCTCGTTATGGGGAGGCATGCCGCCTTATGGCACCGACGTCCACCCGGTATATGCGTACCCAATCATTTCGCAAACTCCGCCCACTTGCATGATCCACGGTACCGCCGATACTGTGGTTCCTTATGCCACCAGCGTCATTTTATCTTCTAATTTGACCGCGGCGGCGATCTATAACGAATTGCACCCTTTGGTGGGATATAATCATTATCCGGTAATGGTTAACAGCGTCTATGACACGAATTTAGTCAGCACGATTATTAATTACATGATTGCTTTCGCCGGCCTGACCACCGGCCATTTGCAGCCCACTGTGCCAGTCCGCCTGGGCGCCCACTTCTTGCAGGTCGCGGATGGCCAGTTCAGCTTCGACATTACGGGGCCGAGTAATGTGACCGTCGCGATTGAACGGTCTACCGACCAGCTGAGTACCTGGCAGGCGATCGCAACCAACCAGCTCCCCTCGGGAGCGACCTGGTCCACCAACGCCGCTTCGACTGTAAGCCAGTTCTATCGCGCCCGGATTATTTCACCATAAGAGTCATAAAGGGGTCCCGACTATTGACATATCACAAGGTTTAGCTCGCCTTCACCTGCGCCACGAGTGCGTTCAACGACGCCTTCGCATCGCCGAACAACATCCGCGTGTTGTCCTTGTAGAAAAGATGATTCTCGATCCCCGCAAATCCCGCCGCCATGGAACGCTTCATCACAATGACCGTTTTGCAATGGTCGGCGTCAATGATGGGCATGCCGTAGATCGGGCTGCTCTTGTCCTCGCGCGCCGCGGGATTCACCACGTCATTCGCGCCGATAACCAGGCACACATCCACGCGGTCCATCGAGGGATTGATCGCTTCCATTTCCACCAGTTGATCGTAAGGCACATTCGCCTCCGCCAGCAAAACGTTCATGTGGCCCGGCATGCGTCCAGCCACGGGATGGATCGCGAACTGCACTTCCACACCGCGCTTGCCCAGTTCATCTGAAAGTTCACGCACGGCATGCTGCGCCTGCGCCACCGCCATGCCATAACCGGGCACGATCACCACGCGCTGCGCGTAAGCCAGCAGCATGGCCACTTCATCCGCCTGGATCGGCTTGACCGTCCCCGCCACTCCGCCCGCCGCCGCCACGCTGCCACCGCTCGATCCAAACGCGCCGAACAATACATTCGTCACCGGCCGGTTCATCGCCTTGCACATCAGCAACGTCAGCAACGTGCCGCTGGAACCGACGAGCGTTCCCGCCACCACCATCGCCAGGTTGTTGATCGCAAAACCATCCGCCGCCACCGCCAGGCCCGTGAACGAATTCAACAGCGAGATCACCACCGGCATGTCCGCCCCCCCGATGGGCATCACCATCGCCACGCCGAAAAACAAGGCAAGACAGAACATGACGATGAACGCCATCGTGGCATTGCCGCCGGACGCATTGAGCGTCAGCCAGCCGGCCAGACCGAGAATGACCAGCAGCACCAATCCATTCAGGATGTTCTGGCCGGGAAAGGTGTGCGGCTTTTCAAATTTCCCCTCCAGTTTGAGGTACGCAATGATGCTGCCGGAAAAAGAGAGTGACCCGATGATCGTCGCAAACAGCATCGAACCCGCGATGAACGCCGCCGGGTCGTGATCGGGCTTGAGAAATTCCAGGCTCGCCACCAATGCCGCCGCGCCGCCGCCCAGGCCGTTGAACAGCGCCACCATCTGCGGCATCGCCGTCATCTTCACCGAATACGCGCCGATCGCGCCGATCACCAGTCCGATCACGATGCCAATCGCGATGAGCGTGTAATTAAAGCTCCAGCCCTGCCCCCAAATATATTCGCCGGTGGGTTTGTGCAGCGCGAAAAACGCGATCAACATTCCCGCCGCCGCCACCAGGTTTCCATACCGCGCGGTTTTTGGCGAACCTAGCAGTTTGATCCCGATGATGAACAGGACCGCGACTCCGATGAAAATGCAGGCTATGGCTGAGCTCATGGCTATTTCTTTTTCTTGAACATTTGCAGCATCCGGTCCGTGACCATGAAGCCGCCAAACACGTTGGCTGACCCGAAAATCACCGCCACAAATCCCAGCGCCTCCGCCAGCGCCGTCGTCGCGTCCGCCAGCACCAGGATGCCGCCGAACAAAATGATGCCGTGGATCGCGTTCGTGCCGGACATCAACGGCGTGTGCAGCATCGAGGGCACCTTGGAAATGACTTCAAAGCCCACAAAGACGGCCAGGATGAAAATGAAGAGTACGTTGGTATCCATAATGGTTATGCCGGTTTTGCGATCAGTTTTTCGTTCACGATCTTCCCGCCGTGGGTGATCAATGCGCCCTTGATGA
>Ga0206928_1108_pt1 | contig 21807 bp, 9 predicted proteins | sample Alteio_BWOrgHeat_21_FD_152941 | JGI IMG/M metagenome (GOLD analysis project Ga0206928, IMG submission 152941) | Enriched cells from forest soil in Barre Woods Harvard Forest LTER site, Petersham, Massachusetts, United States -... | ecosystem: Environmental > Terrestrial > Soil > Temperate forest > O... | reverse complement strand
GATTGAGTGGTCAACAAACCGGCATGAAGTTCAAAGACCAACAGGTTGAGCAAATCCGTTGTGGTTGGCGCGTTGGTGTTCTCGGTGATGGTTCCACTCGTCTCCAGCGTCAGGTCGGAAGCTTGTGCGTTCACAGACCCCGTAACGAAATTGAGAGGCACAACAGGCCCGGAGGAGGCTGCCCCGAGAACCACGATATTGCCCTGCGCTGTCTTCAGATTGTGCAGGTAAAGATTGTCCGATGTGGCGATGCCGGTCGGATCCATGCCTTGAGCGTAAACTTGAATCTGCCCGGCGTTGTTGGCGATGGCATCCAGATAGACGGTTTTAACCGCAGCCAAAATAGCGATGTTATTGGCACCGGCATTGGCGTTGCTGGTCAGGCTGACACTGGCACCGGTGATCAAATCAAGTTGCTTCGTGATATCACCCGCGTTTGCCACAGATAGCGCTCCCGCAATCACACCGTCCGCGCTGAGCGTTACCGTGCCGAGGTTTCCTGCATCGACCACGCCAGTGACTGAGCCGGACACCGTACCCAGGTTGATGTCGCCGCCCTGGCCAAGAGTTGTCGTCAGCGTGATGGAATTGCTGGCGCTGCTGGTCTGGCTTTGCACCGTATTGACCGTGATGTCGTCATTTGACTGGATCGAAATCAAGCCGTTGCTGGTCAACACTTGTTTCAGCAGAATCGCGGAATTTATATTGCTAAAACGAACATCTCCGAGAGCGGAGGCTATTACATCCAATTGAGCGGCATGGATCAGCAAATTGCTGGTGGATGTCCCCCCGGAAATACCCCCGGCGGTCCGCATGGTCAAATTCGTGGTCGTGATGTCCAGTTGGCTGCCTGTGGAATCACCCATAAAAGCACCGCCTGCGGTGATGCTGACAGTTTGATTTGAGACGGTGGAAATCAGGGCACCCGAGACATTTGAAGGACGCGACAATTGCATTCCGACTGTCGTATCCGCGAGTGTAACTCCGCCGCTGCTGGCGGTAATCTGATCAATGGTCCAGGGGGAACTGATTAAATTCCTGTTCGTCAGGTTCACACTGCTACCGCTGGCCAGTAACAGCTCATCCATCTTGGCGATCAACGCGATTGATCCCACGGCAGTCAGGCTCACATTCGGGGCGACTAACAGGGAGTTGAGCGATGTGCTTGATTGGGAAATACCCACCCCGCTGGATTGTCCGGCAATCAGATCAATTTCCGATGTGGTATCGGACACGCCATTGAAGGCCGAAAGTGAATTGTAGAACGTCGAGACGTTTTGCTTAATCTGATCCTGGTTATCGATCGCGATTTTCCCGGAGGCGTTCACGATAATCTTGGATGCGTTGCCGCTATTGGCGATTACGGAACCGAACAGATTGAGATTGCCCTTGGTGGTGATCTGAACCGAGCCACCCGCCGCATTGGAGAGGAATAGTCCGTGGAGGGAAAGATCCGCCGTTTGATCCGTGGTCAGGATGATCGTCGCCGCTTGGTATATGTTGGCACTGTTCGTGAAGGTGACGGTCGAACCCGAACCTACGTTATAGGCATTGAAAGTCAGCAGGTTGGTGGCACTGACCGAGAAATCCATTTTAATATTGGTGCCCTGTAACAGGATGCTCGTGGCTTGGTTGAAAGTCTCCGCATGACCCAGGCTCACCGTGCCCGTGCTTAATCCACCACTTCCAGGCTTATTGCGGCCAATGGTCAGGGTGGCAAATCCCGTCGCAACGCTGTTGAGCACGGAATCGGAGATCAAAAGCCCGGTGGCTGCGGGGAGTAGCGCAGTTCCACCCACCTGGATGTTCTCGGCCGAGGTGGCATTCTCTATCATCAGGTTGCCCGATCCCTGGATTTTTGATCCGGAAGCGCTGATCGTCACCGGTGTCGGCAGAACATCGTAAGTGAAGTAGGTGTACGAATAGGTAAAGTATACTGGCAGGTAGATCACCAGGCTGTAGGACAGGGAGAAAAATAAGTAATTGACCGAATACGTGACAATTGCCGGATAAAAATAGACGTAACTGTATGTGTAAACGTGCGGAACGGCCTGAAGTATGTTTTCAATGACGTTAAACCCGGTGGTTATGCTGATGTGATCCGCAATGATCTCCACATTTCCGCTGCCGCCTGCGATGAGTTGATAGTAGGTCAGCGCAAACGTGGGGGCCAATTCGACCTTGATATCGCCATTCACGGTGGTCAAGCCGAGAAGGTTGTCGTCATGGTTACCGGTGACACTGCCGTAACCGGTTATGTTGAGATTGTGGTTGGAATAGATGAAGATTCCGAAATTGAAGAGCGGATTAAGCGTGGTCGTGGTTTTCGCCGTGAGGTTATCCACCTTTACATTAATGGGACTAGTGAGCGTGCCGATGGTTTCGAGGGCCAGGATGACCAATGTGCCACCCGTGCCCACTTCGATTATTCCGTCATTGGTCGTTCCACTCTGATTCAACAGGGAACCCGTATAGAGATTGAGGAAAATGTTGCCGATGCCCAAGCCATCCTGCGATGTGCCGGTGGAAACCATCAGGCGGGAGGGGTTGCCCGAGACGCTATTATTGGCCAGAACGAAGTTGGCATCAACGGCTGGATTGTTGGTCCGCAGATCAAATTCGATGCTCGCCGGGTTGGTGGTGGTTCCTCCCTCCACATCGATGTCATAGTTGAGCAGGAAGCTATGCGACAGATGAATGACGGCGTTGCTATCGAGAAGCACGTTACCGAGCAGAACGAGATGTCCCACGCTGATATTACCACCCGCCTGGAGAGTATAGGCGCTGGAATTATTGGGATCACCCCAGTAGAGCGTCGCATCGGGCGCGTTCAGGTTTACTTTCAGCGCCGGGGTGAAATTCATCTGCTCACGACCATTTCTGACCTGGGTCGTGTTGTAGGTGATCGTATTGGAAAAGAGCTGCGTTAAGAATACCTGGCCCTGGGTTGGAGAAGTATCCTGGATATTGATAATGCCCGTATTGCGAGTGTCACCCGGCACATAGTAATGGATGTTGGGATCGCCAAGATAAACATTGTACAGATTGGTGCCCGCCGAATCCTTCAAATTCATCGTCTGGTTTGGGGCGAAGAAGAAAACGGTGTAGGTGTCGCTTGCCGTGCCGCCGATCCAGGTATCGATGCTGTTTTGCTCGGAGGGATCAACCGCTAAAAAGACCGTGCTATTGCCGGAAACCGCGCTGTCAACGAGCTGTCCAAACTGGAAATTTATAGAGGTCGAGAGCGCCGAGATCGAGAGCCCGGGAACCTGGCTTGGATCGGTGGGGCTGGCCGACAGGGTCAAACCAGCGAAGTTCACTTTGTTGCCATTGCCGGTCACATATATCCGGTCGTGGCCAAAGCCGTTGGTGAAGGTGAACGTGTCACCGGGACCATTGCCATACAGCAAGTCAGAACCTTGTCTTGCGACAATATTGTCACCGCCGGAGACGCTGCCTTCAATGGTGGACGTCGTCACACCAGCGATGAGATCCAGGCTCGAGCTCGAAACAGATCCGTCGAGGAAGCTGGTACCCGTACCGCCAACCAACCGGGAACGGCCTGATGCAGTCGCCCAACCTGAGTAATAGGAGGCACCTGCCTGAAGAACCACATTTCCGGCTCCTCCGTAAAAATCGACCACCGCGTAATTTAAAGCCGTGAGGGTGGTGTTGACGGCAATGGAACCACCATCAACCAGGTTGATGGCGGCAGAAAGCGTGAGCGCTGTTCCGGCGTAAATGGCGGAATCTCCCACCCCGGCGTAACCAACCACCTGTTTGACGCCCGTGAATTCCTGATAATAAATGGTGGATCCGCTCTGGAATTCCACAACCACCGTTTCACCGGAACTGTGAATCGAACTGGAACTTGCGTTTTGGTTATAACCGTAAACGTAGAAGGTCTCATTACGGTTGCTCGTATTGACGTAATGCCGGTTGCCGGCATACGGTCCCATGTTCAGGAGCAAAACGCCATTCGTTACGGAGCCTAGTTCGATATGACCGGTGTATGCGCCCAGAAGGAAATCGAATACCGTGATGGCATAGTCGTACGAAAAGATCGGGATCGTGATGGTGGTAAAGAGGAGCGGAATGGTGAGATCAATTTCAAAATGGAATCCGATCTCACCTTTCAGGTCGACGGCGAAGAGCGATTGATGCTGGGAGATCAGGTAGTCGATATCGGTTTGATGGAGCAAACCGGTGCCGGAGACATCATTCCAAATAAACCCGACGGTCAACCTGAAGAAGAGATCGATGCTGACGCTGACCACGCCGAAATCGAGGCCGACACCGATGGAAAATTGGACAGCGAACGAGAACAGGGGAGCCGTCTTGCCCGTGGTAAGGTCGTGGGTATTCCAGAAAAATCCGTTCGTGTCGTATCCAAGATTGAAACTGATGGAAATCGTGAAGGAAATGCCCAGGCGCAATTGCAGCGGAGGGAACGCCGGGAGCGGGAACGTCTTGAGATAGGCAAACGTGGCCGTGATCGTGGGTAACTGGACGCGCAGCAGAAGCGCATTTTCACCCTGTAATATTTGTAGGATTGAGGTGGATGAGAAGGCGTCGAGATAAAACGCGCCACCCGTGATACCAACCGTAACGCTGAATTGGCCACCCCGCTTATCATTCTTTTCAGCCTGTTCGTTAAGACCTTGCTTGATCTTTTTGGTTACGTAGTTGCCTTCCTCGGCATTGAAATAGGTGCCGCTTTGGAGGCTATCGAAGGTGCTCGAATATTTGTTGGGAGTCGTGAGCGTCTCCTGCATCGAGCTTAGAGCCTTGGAGATGCTGTTCTGGTTGGACTGTGCGGCGGTCGCCTCGCTCTCCGTAGGCACTGTGAATGGCTCGTCAGCCATCGTGCTGGTCTGCTGACCTTTTGCGGCAGCATCCTTGTAGAGCTTGAGATTTTGCGCATTCTTCTGATCCGTCAGCCCATTGATCTGCAGGGGCTTGTTGACCCAGCTGGCGCTGCCACCCAGACTAGCTTGTGGATGTTGCCATGCAGCGGTGGATGAAGCCGTCGAGGCCAGTTCCGCCAACGGTCCAAGCATACTATCCACTGAATGCAGGATCGAGATGATCAACTGCATTTTTGCGGCCAGACTGGCAGCCTTCGCACCTGTCCCCGCGTTGCTCTTCTCCGTCGGGGAAGTGGACTTCGGACTCATTGTGGCGGGGAAAAGATTGATCAGTACCAGGGGATTCGGCATCCACGATGTTCCAGGAACCGGCGTGGTGAGGAAATTGAGGACCGGGCGCAGGGGCGCGATGGCGTTTTCCAGATTGATCAGCGACTTGAAAAACGGTCCGGACAGATAATCGTAAACATCGATCTTGAGATTCTGATACGCGATGAAAGTGTTGCCGGACTGGCCATTGGAAATCATGTTATCCCGTTCGAAGCGCCATACGGGGGAGGCGTTTTCGAAGTCGGTATCGACTGCGGCTTTGGCATCGGCTGACAAGGCATTGTACGCGGCGGAATTATTGTCCGCCGTCGTGGCATCGTAGTAAGAAGCGTATTCGCCCGTAGTGGTGCTTGTGCCGATGATCTTTGCGCCCAAGGTCGAATCGCCCAATCCAACCAGGGCGGCGTTGGCAAAATTGAGGTTAAAAGAAGAGTCCGCCCCGGTTCCGTACCGTTTGGCCATGACAAGATCGGTTTGAATGGCCGGGATTAGTCCGGCCTGCTGCGACTCGATCAACAAGTCGATATCCGCATCTGCATTGATGGTGAAATTAAGCAGGGCCGAGGGCTTCTTGGCTGCGGTCGTCACGTTTGGCCCCAATTCCTGAGCGACGCGAAGATCATCCACCGTCGCATACACGCCCTGTGAATTTGTGCTCGTGCGTCCCAGGGGATCTGTTCCACCGGTGATGTGATTATCGAGATTAAAGAGCACGTCGCCGAAGAAACCCGAGGCGTAACCATCCCCGCCATCTGCGGCCGAATCAGTGAGGAAACGACCATCCGCCACGTTGACCTGAAGATTTTGCAGCGTGCTGCTAAATCCGGACTGCACAAATCCCGTGATTGAGGAGGAGTCAACATTTCCCGTTAACTGCGCCAAAAACCTGACGTCGATCATCGGTTTGGGCGTGGTGTCGGTCGAAGTCGGATTGAAAATGAAGAATCCGCTTGAAGTTGAGACTCCGAAGCCGAAGTTGAAATCAAAGTAGGTTTGCAGGTCCACGCCGCCGCCGTCGGGGGTGGCAACGCCGGTGTCTTTGACGATCGTACCCGTATTGATTGTTTCGCCGATGCCGGAATCGCCCAATGTCACCTGCTTGATTTTGTCATCGTGATATCCGGCGCCATTTTTCACACCGGCCAGCTTGATGCTGAACGTAATTGCGGTGACTGAGCCAGCCACGGTGTTCTTTAGTCCAACCGGCGTTGAGACGTAATTGACGAGATCAGATCTATTGAAATCAAACGCCGTGGCGGTCGCTCCGCTATAGAGATTGACCGTGATCAGGCTCTCATCCGTCAGGTAGCCCAGTCCACCGGGATTATTTCCCAGGGTGGCAAATATGGCATCACGCACATCGTCCACCGGCGTAAGCGGACTGGCCAGGACAAGGTTGCGGATGTTGTTCGACAGCGTGCTGCGAATCTGCTCCACGTAGGAGGTATAAAGATTCAGGTTGGTGCCGAGGAGCGGGAATTCGATTCCCATCGCCTCGTCCATTGCCGACTGGATGGAAAAGAGAGCGAGGTCGAGCGCGTCGCCCAAATAGAATCCGTTCTGCAACTGCGTCAAAACACTTGCGCTCGTGGCCGAATTAACCAGCGGCGGCGGATTGTTTTGGGTGTTGGTATTTGAAGGCGTGTAACCAGCAGCCGGGTTGAAGAAGAGCGTGCCGGAAGAGGGGCTGGTAAAAAAGTTATTGAGACTGGGAATGGCAATCTGCAGGGAAGAAAAGACCGGCGTTGATTGGATGACGTAAGTCGAACCAACCTTGGATTGAAAATAATTATAGAGCGGATCATTGACGATGGCCGATCCATCGAGACCCAAAGCCGTCTTCGCATCGACCGTTAGGCTGCCGAGATCGCGATTAATCACGGTCTGCGAGCCGTCGTTGTTCACCTGCACCAGTTGCAGAGGCAGATTCGCCGCGGCAGCCCCGCTAATCGAGGCGGATAACCACGTGCTCGACCCGGTTTTATAGACGAGGCCGAGTTGGCTGCCGAAGGTGACGGCGACTCCGCTGGAAAATACGCTGCCGGAAAGAGCGGTATTGGTCTGCACCCAGCGGGTATTCGCATTGGCATGGCCTTGATCGACCGCGACACGAATATTCAAAACCTGACCCGGTGCGGCCGCGAAATCAGCCCGCTGTAATGTCCAGTTGCTTACCCCGCCTTGTCCCAGGCTGGTGACCACATAGACACCATTTTCGTACGCATTGGCACTCGTCTCATTTTTTACCAGGACGAGTGACCCGACGCTCAGGGTCTTTACGCCATCAAGGCCGGTAATGAGAGAGCCATCCGATTGGGAAAAGATCTGTGCATTGAGACTGATCTGCGAGGTGCTGGTAAAGACTCCGTTGGAATAGGTGGCCTTGCCGCTCAACGATGAATCGGTGGCGGCACTCACCGTGTAGGGGAGAAGTTCGCTGGTTGAACTGTTGATCGACTGCAGATTGTAGCTGTAGGAAGCTGGCTGAAGCATCACGGCGAACTGCGTGCCGCCGTAGGCTGCCATTTTTACTCCGCCATAAGTTGTGCCGTGGAGAACCTGATACCGGGTGGCCGTGCTCAGGCTGATGGGCGTGGAGACGATGGCAAGAGTCCAAGTAGTCACACCCGCAACGGTGGTGAAAGTGAGGTTATATAATCCGTTCAGCGAAGAATTGGTCTGGTGATTAAGGATGACCTTGCCAGCAGTGGTTAAGGCAAATCCATCGATGGTAACGCTGGTTCCCGTGCCGGTCAGCGCCTGGGAGGTGGTGCTGGCCGCCAAAACGCTCACGACGGTGGGAGCCGTGAAGGAACTTGCAGCGCTAAGATCGTAAGTGAACGGGGTGCCGAAGGCGTCCAGATTATTTGGAGCGGTCGTTACGGCGGCAAAATGGGTGGCATTGGACGATTGATACACCTGATTGGCCAGACTGTTACCGGACGCGCTGGTTACCACAAAACGCTGGCCGGGTGTGAGCGAAGCGTTAAGCGCGGTGATTGATTGCGTCTGCGTGAGAATATAACCGTTCGTCGAATTATTTTGAGTGACGGTGTAGAGGCCGTTGACGGCCCCGGCGTTTTGCGCAACGAAAAAGATTCCCTGGCTTTGGGTTCCCGTGCCGGAGATCGGCTGGGATAACGTAATCTGATGATTTGCCGCATCGATGCTGGCAATCGTGGTGCCGGAGGGAAGGAAACTACCCGAAATGCCCTGGCCAACGCTTAGCTGTGCAAAAACTGAAGTGGCAATTCCAGAAAGGACGTAATTTTGCGCCGTGTTCGTGCTGCTATACGTGGCATCCGCGTTGATGGTGTAGTTATCCGCCGTGTTGACGAGGATTTGGGATCCGACTACCGGCGTGGTGCCGTTGATCGTGAATAATCCGCTGCCCGTAATCACCCCGTTCACGACGGGCACGGTAAACGGCATGTTCGTGACGCCCTGGATTAAGATTCCCGAGTCGCCACTCGCATCGTAGTTCACCGTGCCGTTTACAAGAGCGGACGTGTTGGCTCCGGTTGAGTTGGCCAGAACCAACATGCCGGTCGAGGATTGGCTGGAGAAAGGTATGTCTGTCTGGCCCGTGGCATCAATCGCGACGCTTCCGTTGGTCAGTTGCAGGTAGTTGACGCCCGCAGGTAACTCGCCGCTGAGATTGTCCCCCGTCACGAAAAAGCGGGTTTCAAAGAAATTACCCGAGGAGGGCTGATTGATGATGGCTTCCGTCTGAATCGCCGTGGGTAGGACGGAAGAGGATGCCGCCTGCGCAACGATGAGATTCAAGTTTACGTTGAGACTCGAAGCTGCGGTCAGGATCACATTTAGCGGATCGATGCCGGAACCGGCAATTGCGCTGAGGCCAAGCAAATCGATTTGCGGCGTTTGCCCGGTTCCATTATTGGCCGATGCCTTGTCATACATCGTGGCCAGATCGACCGAGAGCGGCAGGGTTTGGGTCAGGCTTTTCACCCAATCAAAACTGATCTGCAAGGCCAATTGGCCGCCATTGGCCAGATGTCCGCTGCCATCTTCGGTCGTCGTGTTGGAAATGTTGAGCAGAATCGCTCCTGCAGGCAGTTGAAGTCCATTGGAGAGAGCTTGAGCGACAGATTGCAGGCTGCCGGGCGGCTGCGACTCGATTTGCTGGACGAGGGCTTTAAAGTCATTACCGACGGCGTCGATTTGCGCCAGCGATAATTTGCTGAAGAGCAGGGACGACGAAAACGGATCGTTCAGATTGGTATTCATCCAATCGTTGATGAGATCGCCGACCCGCATCAGGCTGTTGGCAATATCAGCAAAACTCAAACGCGATAATAATTCCATCCCATTGGTATGCGCATACGTGATGATGGGGGGAGGCAGACTGCTGAAATCCGTAATGTAATGTCCGGTTGCGCCCGAAGCCGTGGAGAGGGGATAGACGATGTCGATCTCGGCGCCGGATCCAAAACTGAGACCGGTAATGCCCGTTGCGTTGGGGAAACTCAGCGTCTTAAGAGCGAGGGTGGCTTGAGTGGCGGGCTGAACGGTTACGCTGTACGACTTGTAAAAGTCGCTGCCAAAATCATCGGCATCCGTGATCGCCTGACCCAGGTCGAGCAGGGTGGTGGTGGCATTTGACGAGGAGAAGATCAGGCTGGTCGTCTCGTCGAGAGTACCACCGTCGATATCAAAATTAACAAAACCAAACTGGGCCGTTCCGATGAATGCGGCGTTGGTTATGGTCAGCGTTCCGCTCAGGATCGGCGAACTGACAACGGTTTCTGCTCCGCGCTGACCGAAGATATATTCCGTGGGACCGGTAGCGGTGAAGAAGCCGAGCACCCCGGCGTTATTCATGACGTTGGCCCCGCTGGTCACAGCAAAGCGGGCTCCGCTCAAGGCGGGAGTCGAGCCATTGACCAGGCGAATGATGACGCTTGTGCCGCCATTTGTCGCCTCGGCCTTGAGAAATTCATTCAGATGATGCGTCGCCGTAACTGTCGCCCCAGGCACGGAGAGATCGATGGTCGTCGCGGCAAACTTTGTGTTCAAGGCGGAGATCAAGCCAGCCATGGTGAGAGTGCCGAGGTCACTCTTGTTCACGGTGACCGTGACGTAACTCGATCCATTAAGAGAAACCTGGAACGACGCCGGAGTGGAGGAACTCCAGTTCGTGAAAGTATTTGCATTGATATCCGCGCTGACGATGCCCGTGGACGGGAACGCGGTATCTGAAATGGTATTGTTCGCAAGGCCCAACTCCAGGGAGGCCGGGTTATCGAGCTGTTGCTTGTACGTGCTATCAACCTTCATGCTCCAGCTTTGTACGCTCGGCCCGTAAACTTGCGGATTGAGGGTGAAAACAATCTTGGTGTTGGATCCGTTCACCACAGCGGAAGCGATGATCTTGGGTATGATGTTGTACTGGGCGGCGAGAGTGGAGGCCGTTACCGTAACCGTTCCGTTGGTTGTCGTGGTTGTGGCCGCCTGGGAAAGAGTTATTTTGACCTTCTGCGTCGTGGGATCGTACGCGACGGATTGAATCGTAGTACCCGCAGGCAGGCCGGTACCCGACAACGTCGTGCCGGGGATCAAACCAAAGGCCGAACTGACGTTATTCGAGCTATCGACATACGGAGTTGGAACGATGGTGGAAGTGGAATCAAGAGTTGCCACAGCGCTGCCCGAGGCCAGGCTCATCTTGAGAGTCGAAGTCCCGATCGCGCCATAGGAGCTGCCAACCAAACCGACCGAGCTGGCGATCTCGTAGTTCAGTTCGTTGACCACATCGGTCGTGCTGGCGTTGGCGGGAAGATTTGTAGGATCGAGACCAAAGCTGGTTACGGTACCGTCGGGCAGGGTGACATAAAAGAAGCCGCTGGTGGGGATGGTGTTGTTTGCGTTGTTGAGAACAAATTGCAGCGTTCCCGTACCCGTGATCTGGTTACCGGTGCCGCTTGTTTGAGTTTCGGTAGTTCCCGACGTGCCAAACCCGAGATTAGTCCAGGCCGAATCCGCTACTGACGTTACACCCGAGGATGTCGCCGGAACCGTGACAACTAATTCACGGTAGCTGCCTGCCGCAGTGCTGAAGACAATTTGTGCCCGACCCAGTTCATCTTCACTGGAAAAGACGGCGGTGATTTGCAACCCGGCTCCCGTGAGGGCGCTATTTAAAGCGGTGATGAAATCCGACGCAGTTGAGCTGGAAGAGGTGGAGGCGTAGAATTTGCTGGTTCCATCGCTTTGGACAATCTGGTTCAGTTGCAGGTTGTGCACCACACCGTCGTCGGTACTGATCTGAAAGAGCAGGGGTGAACTGGATTGAAGCGCCTGGTTGGCCGCGATATCCCAAAGCGGGATGATGACAGGCACATCGGCGTAGAGAATCTCTCCCGTTTCGACCTGGGGCAGCACGTTGATGCCAAAATCCATCTGGATGGTATCCGAGCGATGCAGGGAGACGGTGCTGGCTGATTGCAGGTTCGAGACGTTTCCGTAGGCCGAAGCAAAGCTGAGCGGAACGCTCAGGTCGTTGAAATTGGCTTGGCTGCTGCCACTGGCGACCGTGAAGTTAAGAGGGAAAGTAAAGGTTTCGGTGGTCGAATTATAATCCCCAAAAGTATTGGCCAGCATCACCCCTTTTTGGAGAAGGAGTATTTCCAAGTCCTGAATCGTGACGAAGGCCGGGCTGGTCACACTTTGAGCCGCAGCCCAATGCAACGAGTTATTCGAGCCGGAACCAAGTAGGTGAAGTGAAGTAAGCCCCGACTGGTTGGTAATGGAGAATCTTGAAATCTGGGTCGTGCCCGTGCCGGGATTTTCCGCGGCGAAAACCAGAGCATTCCCGGTGGACGTGGCGGTCGAGCTGACGGTAATGCCCGTGCTCATATCCGCCGATAACGCGCCCGAGGAAACCAACGCCAGTCGTATGTCATTGACCAGGTCGTTCAGGGAAGCAGCCGGGGCCAGGTTATCGAGCAGGCCGTTGGTGAAATTTCCATTCAGGTAAACACGCGATGATGTCGTCGTGCCATTGATGGTTTTGGAAAGATCAAAATAGGGTGCCGTGCTCGTGTTGGAAGCCAGGTGGAACTTGGCAAGCGCGCCAGTCGAGACGTCCTGGACGTCGAGTTGATAGACATCGTCGCCGCCGTAAAACTGCACGCCGAAATCGACGCCATTGGACATGGTGAAAGTGCGAACCATCACCCCGTTCGTATCCACCCCGTCGTTCAATGCGGTCTGTTGAAGCGCGTTGGTCAAGGCCGTGACCAGGGTGGTCTGCGTATAAGAACCGGCAGCGAGCGAAACCGTGACGTAGCCTGAGCCGTAAGTCGAACTAGTCCCGTTATTGACCTTGATGGCAAACTGGGTGGCGGTGGCGAAATCAGTCACCTGCACTGCGGAATTTGAGGTCAGCAACACGCCGGGCAACTGGTAATTCGCTGTCGTATCGAGGTCGCCATTGGCATAGACCGCCACGCTGCTGTAGGCGTTGAAACCGAGATTCAGGGAGCCATTGGCTGGAGAAGCTGTGTCACTGCTGAAATTCGAAAGGTAGTACTGGATGCCGCTGACATTGGAAACGAGTTGCAGGGTCGAGCCGCTGACTTGCGCATCAATGGTGCCTGATAAATCGACGGTTGCGTTGTTCGCCTGATTTTTGGCGTTTTTCAACGCATTTTCCAGGCTGGTGGCCAAGCCCTGGAGGGTGCGACTCGAGCTCCCGGCTGCGACCGAAATCGTGTAGGAGGTGACGGCTCCGCTGCTGAGCACCACCTGCAAGGTAAAGGTAGCGGAACCGGACAAATCGGTGCTATCGAATGAACCCGCTGACGTGCTGTAGGTGCCGGGGGAAGTCGTCCCCGTCAACACCTCGGAGGTTACCTGGATGGCGTTGACGAAACCAAGCTGCGCCGCCGTGCCAAAATCGTAGGCGTCGCTGAGCGTCTCAGAGGTAAATGGTACGTTGGGTTGCAGAATCGCGTTACCGCCCAGTTCGGCGAGGAGAGTGGCCGTGTTCTGCGCATCAATAACGAGGTCGGCATTTGTGACTCGGGCAAGGTTGGCCAGTTCTGCGGAATCGGTATGTACCAACGCCGGATGGCCGTCGAAAAGATTGACTGAATAGAGGGTGAACGAACCGGTAAGATTCAGATTTCCCACATACCCGGGCAGTGTGCTGATGTCTTCGACTCCAATAACACCAGTGCTGAAATCGGCTGTATTTTTCGCAGCCGTCGTGCCGATCAGGGTCGCCGATACGGTACTGAACACTACCGTTCCCGTGTGGGTGGAAGTCGCCGGCGCGCTTAAAGTTACCTGCGTGGCGCTATCGATGGAGAAGATCGTCGTGCCTTCCGTAATCCCAGTGGCTGTCACCGACATGCCAACCCGGAGGTTGGTGGTCGAACTAAGGGTGACGATGGCCGAGGCGTTCGTCACCGTTGTGGAATTAAAGGAATAAACCGGGGCAACGGGCGAGGTAAATTGATAAGCGGCTGTCTTCAGGGCGGAATAATTCAGGCTGGCCACGGAGAAGTTGAAGCCCATCTCTTCGTCCAGGCGCATGGCGGCGGTGGCGTTGAATGTCAGCGTTACCGTACCGGAAGCGGTCGCCGGGATGCTCAACTGTACCTGATTAGTACCCGTGTTGATCGAGGCAATCGTTGTTCCGGAGGCAATTCCAGGGCCAATCACCGACATGCCGTTTATCAAACCCGTGACAGAATCGAGCGTGACAGTACTCGACCCGCTGCTCACGGCAACGGAACCCTCAACAAAAGCGGAGCTGTTATCGTAGGCGCCGTTTACCGCCCCGATGACAATCGAGCCAGTCCGGGTGGCGGTTGCGGCGGTGCTGAGCGTGATCTTATTTGCGCCGGTGTTGATCGCGGCAATGGTTGTCCCGCTCGCAATGCCCGTTCCCTGCACCGACATGCCAACCGAGAGGCCGGAGACGGAACCAAGGGTCACCGATTTCGAATTGTTCGCCAGGATCGCGCTGTTTTCGGTGACGCCCGGGCTGCCCGCGCCGATCACGCCAAACTCAACGCCGAAGGTCGGCAGGAGCGAGTTGATCACGACGCTCTGTTGAAAGCTGTTTGCAGTCGTTGCCAGGTTGAAGGAATTATTTTCGGCTGTCGCCTTTGCGGAGGAAGAACCGCCACCCGTGAAAGCCGTGTTGAACGTCGTCAGGTTCGCCGTGATGTCGTAAGTTGCGCTCAGCTTGGTTTCAGCCTGGACGCTGGGTGTTCCGGTCGCTTCCGCCCCGAATAAAAGATTATATTCCGATGCCGCCGACCCGATGTCGATGGGAACGGAATGGAAAGTGTCCGCCGCAAAGGAAACCTGAAGATCGAGTGTTTTGCCGCTGGGATCCACCGTCAGGGATTTATCAACCACGGTGAAACCACTTCCGAAAAGCTGCTGTCCCGTCGTCTGGATCTGAAGGGCGAGGCTGGTCGTTGTCGGGGCATTGCCCACGGTCATTAACGAAGCGACGTCCTGCGCGAAAAGATTATTTCCACTGCTGTCCGTCTCGTTCAGCAGGAGAGAACCAAAGGTGATGTTCCCAGCCTGGGTGCCGAAGCCGGATCCTGATGTTGCCAAACCACCGAGCTGTGTGGGAGTCTGGTTCAAGAGCGCGATTTTGGCCGCAGCCGTTGTATCGGTGATGGAAGTTTTGTCGATCTGCTGCCCGAGATACGAGAGGTTGCCGATGACCGATTGAGTCTGCGTGCCGATGACCGCCTGCACCGCATTCGAGACGGCCGTTATGTACGCGCCATCCGCTGACTTGGTGCCGTCATTCGTGGAATTTGTGAGCGCAACGCCGCTGAGCAAATATCTCGGCTCCAGTGATTCGACATTGTAGCGAAGCGAACGCGGTAATGGACGTTGCGAGCCCCGGAGGTTTTGAGCGCCCCAGAAGCTTTTGGATTTCTTCTTTTTTGGAGAACTTAATCCAGACAACATAGTGCTAGATTTAAGCAAAAAAATTCAAGTAACAAGGCAAATAGATTAATATGTTAGGTTTTTTTACTTTAGACCCCTTACGAATAAAAATTCCATGCCACTTTTTGAGCTATTTTCGCAATAAATGGCGGGACAGACGGCCTCAAAAAATCTTAGCGGCTTTGGGCCAAGGGCAATTCCTGAAGATGCTTATCGATGCTTTCCGTGATATGTGAGGGCAGATTGGCTTCCCGGCGAATTTCCGGCCATCCGCTTTGCACCGCATCGACGACTCGCTCCATCGTGGCAAGCGTTTCACGCTCTGGAAGCGCCGCCTTTTCCGCGAGGCGCTTAAATCGCTCGCGAGTGATGGCGGAGAAGTCCTTTTCGCCAGCGATATTCAGCGCGAGCTTCTCGTTGGGAATATAGGGAACGGTCGAAACCAAGTCGTAGGCAGGAGACAGGATGGGAGTCCTTCCGTCCGGATAAAGGAGCGACCAATTTTTGAGGTGCATGTCTCCGTTACCGGTCAGGACAATGAAAGCAAGCCGGGCTACAAAGTCCTGTGCTGCCACGGGCCCGAGAATCTGCCCGATCAATTCAGCGAGGCGCACATTACCGACCTTCTCGTATTTGTCGTGCGGGAAAATGCCGAACACTTGGGCAAGATCCTCCATATGCACTCGCCCACCTCCCGACAGGCGATCAAACCTTCGCACGGCCAGCGCATTTTTATCGGCAAAATTTCCCAGCGACGGCAGCCCTTCAATTGAAGTCACAGGAACCAGTCGATGCTCGGGAACTGCGATACCGGCGCGGCTGGCAAGAGTAAGCATCGCCGCCTCATTCTCCGGGACGGCTGGATAGATCGACGAAGGTAATTTCACGATCCACTCTCCCCCGACGCCCCCTGCTGGAATGGTCAGCCCACCGTGCTTGTTCATCAGGGCGGAAAATTTCAACTGCACACCCGCCAGCGAAAAGCGGAGTTGTTGAACTTTCGTGACGGCATTTGCCTCGAGCGTTTCGATCCCTGGAATACTGGCTTCGTCACTTACCACCCGCACCGCGCCGGGGAGATCCTTCCCCAGGAAAGCGAGCAGTTGAAACTCTCGTGACGGATGAATGCCCGCCTCCCTGGAGATGTAATCCAAGAGCGGCCCTTCGGGTAAAAGATTGGAAAACCAGGGAGGCAGTTTGGTTCGCGTGGGACGTGTCTCCTGCCTCAATTCATTATTGGCCAGCCGATAGTACTGACCCAACACCGGGCGATTGGCATCAGTGAGGTAGTCGTCGGCAAAAACAAAAAGGATCTGTTCCCCGGGAAGGAGCATCAACCTTCCGACGACCTGGTCGCCCAACAAAACGCGAAGATTCATGGCATCGATTCCTCCTCATCCCCTATCGTCCAAAGCGGTTCTTCTGTCTTTCCCGAGAGCATCGCCTGGATGGCGGGAAGCATCGATTTCGGAACCAGCATCAGTTCGTGATCCACCAGCCGCGCCATTTGGACGACCGAGGAGAGACGCGGGTCAACCCGACCCTTTTCAATCGTGGAAACACGGGTTTGAGCCCATCCCAATCGCTTACCCAGTTGAGCTTGAGTCAGCTTTTGGGCTTTTCGGGCTTCATGAAGTTGCTCCGTTATGGGCGACATTCATACATAATAGCATATAATTTTATAAAAACATATCTAAAAACATCTTTTTAGAGCTTGGACGCGAATGAAGGAATATGCAGTAACCGCGTGCCTTCCAAGGTAAGGTAGCCGTTGCGCGCCGCGCAATGGAAGTAAAACCACCGATCATCGCATGTTGACGCGAGGTTTATTTCATGCGGAAATGGGCCTGTCCCCTTTTCAGCCAGCATCTCCTCGACTCTACCACCGAAAGATCCTGATTTCAAATTGAGCATTACGCCGATAAAACTTGGATTGTCTTCTGGTAGGCCTGCGCTCGGGGGGGCTCAAACATCAACCGTTTCGCAAGCTATTCAACCGACTTCCTTCAAATGTCCTGCCCTAGTCGGAATTGACGATGGCGCAGGTATGCTCGTTCCCTTTTTCGTTCGGACTCTCAGTTCATCCGACGTCAGGGCTCTCCGTAAACATACCCAGACAGCGATTCAAAATCGCAAACGGTTCCAGCTTTTCCTCATTGTGAAGCGGAACTATGCGGAATGGCTGCGATACACGCTCGCACTTTTGAAGCCCATCAATGGCCTAAGTGAAGATGAACAGGTGGAATTAGACCGCCTTCTTATGAATTTTCTTTCGTCGGCAAGGGCGCTCATTGACCACTTCGCCCAGTACCATAAACAAACGTTTCGCAAGACCGCCGACGAAACGAAATACGCAGATTATCTGGCAAAGCTGGAAGCGAATAGTTGGGCATTCGCCTTCTTCCAGGATCTTCGCAACTTCACGCAGCACTGTGGCTTGCCTGTGGGCAACTTTTCCCGGCATTCCTCGCGCTATACAGTGAAACTCAAGATCGTCACTGACGCTAAGTGGTTACTCGACCACAGTAATCCCGACAGAGACTGGAAGAAATCAAAACTCAAAAAGACGCACGGGAAGCTTGATTTGATCGAGCTCACGCAAGAATACCATGCTCGCCTGCTTCAAGACTTCGGGGGATTTGTCGCGAAGGCATTCGGCCCCTCGCTCATCGAGGCGCATGAGTTCTTTGCACAATTGGCTCAGAACGTTCAGGCAGCGTGTCCGGGTAAAAGCATGGCCATCGCCACGAAATACGTGGTGGAGAATAACCAAATTCATGCACAACTGAAGCAGCCGCCCTCCAACCTTTTTGAGGACTTGGGCATAACGGTCACCAAGGTCCCACAAAAACAAGGATAATCCCGTGCCGACAGAACTACCATTGACGAATCCGAAAAGAGACCTGTTTGCCGAGTTGTATGTCGTCGGGCTCTTCGCAGATACCGGTTGGGGAGTTTATTTTCCCAAACGCGATCAGGGCTTTGTGTGGAAGAAAAAGGAATCAGGTACCTTTTACCCGGAAAGAGAGGTGTGCACTCGGGGAGACTCGAACTCCCATGGATTTCTCCACACGCACCTCAAGCGTGCGCGTCTGCCATTTCGCCACGAGTGCAGGGAGGCTCACCATAGGCCTTGCGACGGATTTGTCACTGAAATTTAGCGTCGCTGGCCCAGCCGTGACGAACGAGGGGGTGTTTTCGACCAGAGGTTGAGCTTGGCCGGGCTTAGCGGCGAAACCGGTTGCCGGGGCCGCTGTTCGTCGTCTTCAAAGTCGATATGCTCAGCGCGATACTTTTCCAGTTCCTCGCGCTCGTACTGGCTGCGCAACTTGGGAATCAATTCGAACCCGAGATAGACGAGCCAGGTGCCGAGGCAAAGTAGGAGGATCGATATTTTTCCCATTCCCTCGGCAACGGAATTCGGAGTCCACGCGACAAGGTCGGCAAAGGCCGATGCGCTCCAGACAATGCCGTATAACGTGACAGCGAGGAGGGCTTGGACAGCGTAGCCGATCCAGCGCAGGATCGTTTCGGCGCGACGCGTGGCCCGGAAATTGAGCCAGCCGAGTTTTTTTTCCCATTCCCAATTCGGGAAGACTAGGGCGATGAGTTTATCCGAATGCCAGAACAGGCCGTACACGGCAAAAATACCCAGGAATGGCGCGGCGAAGATGAGGCATTGCCTGGCGTTGGGAATGCCGATTTCCGCAAGGATTATCGGAAATACTTCCGCGTGCATGAACCTACCCTACCACAGGATCGGCGGAAATGAACCACGACTCTTTTACTGTTCGTGTATCAATTTACCGAAAATTATCGAAGCAGAACCGTCATTCCGAGCGAAGTCGAGGAATCGGTATTTGCTCACAAGCGGAGTTTTTCAAACCGATTCCTCAACTTCACCTCGAGTCAATTTATTGCCTGACCACGGTCTTTTGCTTCGGTTCCGTTCGGAATGACACCGTAACAATCGGTCAAATTGATCAACTACCCTTTTACTCGATCCAGGAGAGGATATTGAAGTTGGTGACGATGAGGATGAGCGCCACGGTCAACGCGCCAAAAACCGCACTGATGCCACCGAGCACCGCGCCCACCACAATGTAATAGGGTGTCAGGAAGGGCTTGATATGACGCTCGAATAGACACTTGAATTTCGGCTGCGCAGGGACTTGAGCGATGGGTGAAGGTGCGGACATGGTGTCTCTGTTTTAATCGCGAATCGGTTTTTGGACAAGTGCGCAAAATGCATTTTGTACCCATTCCGATTTGTTTTTAGATTTCCGTCATCCTGAGCGGAGCGCAGCGAAGTCGAAGGATCAGCTCCCAGAGAGTGGACACTTCACCCTGTAAGCGAATACTTACCGGGGGCTGATCCTTCGACATGCTCAGGATGACAGAAGGGTTAAGACTAAATTCAATTGCGAATTGGTTTTTGGACAAGCCTAGGATGGCAGAGTAAAAAAATTGCGCGAGGAAGATGGCACTCTTCATGCTACGTTGTGGAACGTGATTCAAGCGAACTGTCGCGCACAATTCACCGCGGATGATTTTTCCTTCGTCGTCCGCGTGCTCGCCAAATCTCCCCGCGATGCCGTTTCGCTGGTCTCCCTTTTAAGCGACCTGGAGGAACGCGATGCGATTCTCGATCACGACCTGATTTATAATTCGGTCGTGGACCAGGCGGGTTGCCTGCAGGTTTCCGCCGCGTTTTATTTTTACATCCTGACCCGGCGGGTATTGCGGCGCGTTTCACTCGATGAACGCGCGCTGACCGATTACGTCGCCGCAGTGCTCCTGGCCTTTACCAATATCAATCAGTTGAACGCGCCCGAGGACAAAAATTCCACGGTACGAAATTTTACCTACGTCTCCGACATTCTCACCCGGTTGAATTCATGTTCCCCGGAACAAGGTTATGTGCTGCGCCTTCACCTGGCCAATTACACGTTATTTCTTAGCGGGATGTTTGTGGAACGCGTCCATTCACACGCCCAGCGTCGGGGTGCGCCGGGACTCAGTTTTTACGAGGCGGTGGGTCAGTCTTCTTTTCTCAGCGCGGCCCAGCATCCGCAGGCGAAACGGACGGAGCTTCAGGCCATTTTTGAAATGCTCGGCAGCGAGTTTCGGCGCGTTCGTTTTGCGCTCAACGACCTGACCGATACGCTGCTGCATCTGCACGAACCACCCTCGATTGTCATTCGACCGTCATGACCCTGCTGCGGGAAATCCAGCTTTTATTGGAGCGCACCTACGCGCCTGTCCCGATCAATCTCGAAGCCTGCATCATCGGCGAGAGCCGTTGCGCCATGCTGAATCGGCTCGCGGGTGACGGGACATTGCATCTCGCTTCCGGAGGGCGCACTTTTTTACGGCAGTCGGGAGATTCACTTTACGTGGCGATTTTTTATTCGCGTCCGGTCATCGAGGAGCTTGAAACCAACGATCCGCGCCAGGCGTTAAACGAGCGCAATATCACGGCGCTTATCACTTTCATCGAGGAGATTGCGCACGGCGTCCAGGCCGCTCTTCTTTTTCAGGAAGGCGAACGGATCATCGATACCGAAAGCTACGCGCGTAATCTTGAGACACAGGCGCGCGTGGATACCTACCTGGTCTTGAGCAAATTCGCGCAGATGATTTGCGATGGCCACATTCCACGTTCCGTGGGCAGTTGGCTGCGACGGCAACTTTTCGACGGAAGTTATCGCCGTTTTGCCACGTCTCAACTGCGCTCGCGCTATGGTGCGGCCCAGGGATGCGCGATAGCTTTTCTGCGTTATTTGCGGCGTGTTCCACTCTCGCTTCGGCATGGTGTCTTGCGTGAATTCCGTGGACTTTCGTGGCCTGAAAAGCTGGAATTTGTGCAGCTTCATTCCTAATTTTTTTCGTTGACGTATCTGACTATGTAACACATAAGTAACCCATATGGGTTACGACAACGAGCGCATTCTTGAATTCCTGCCCTGGGCTCGTCAATTTGCCCGTGCTTGTGCCACCAAGCTTCCCAGCCATCTTGACCGCGATGATCTTCAGAGTGCAGGAGTGCTGGGTTACCTCCGGGCAGCTTCGCGCGACGACGTGACTAAGGGCGCTTCATTTCGGGGATTTTGTGCATTACGAATTCGTGGGGCAGTTCTTGATGAGTTACGTCGGTGGGATTGGGCACCTCGTTCTGTGCATAAAACCAACCGACGTATCACACATGTAACCTCTGTTTTGATCGAGCAACTCGAACGCGAGCCGACCGGCGCGGAACTGGCGGAGGCTCTTGGCATTCCCATTGCCGATCTCTCCACTTTGCAAACGATGGCCCAGCCCCACCAACTCGTTTCCCTGGATGAAATGAGTGAAAATAGTCACGGAGATGAGAATCTCGCCTTGGCGGAGCGGCTGGCTGATCCTTTTACCAAACGCCCGGATGATGCGGTTCTTTCCGCCGAGGATCGAAAAACGCTGATCAAATGTCTCAGTTCCCTGCCCAAGATCCAGGCTACCGTGATCGTGCTTTATTATTTGCAAAACATCCCCTTACGAGAGGTGGCGAGGACGTTGGCCGTGACTCCGTCGCGCGTCTCCCAATTGCACCACCAGGCGCTGAGCCGCCTGAAACAAGCCTGGCAACGAGCCTATGCCCTCAAATGAAGCCTTTACGATTTAA
>Ga0206928_1107_pt1 | contig 21904 bp, 17 predicted proteins | sample Alteio_BWOrgHeat_21_FD_152941 | JGI IMG/M metagenome (GOLD analysis project Ga0206928, IMG submission 152941) | Enriched cells from forest soil in Barre Woods Harvard Forest LTER site, Petersham, Massachusetts, United States -... | ecosystem: Environmental > Terrestrial > Soil > Temperate forest >... | reverse complement strand
CGGTTTTCCGATTTGCCACCAAGGCCGTTTTCTGAGATAGTATTCATCCGTTTTATACGGCACTTATGAAACCCCAGGTGGAAATATACGACACGACGCTGCGCGATGGTTCGCAAGGCGAAGGCATAAACTTCTCGGTGGCGGACAAGCTCCGCATCGCCGAAAAACTCGATGCTTTTGGGGTCCATTACATTGAAGGCGGCTGGCCGGGCAGCAATCCCAAGGACATCGAGTTTTTTGCGCAGGCGCGCAAGAAGAAATTCAAGAACGCGCGGCTTGCCGCGTTCGGGTCCACCCGCAAAAAAGCCACGCCCGTGGAACAGGATGACCAGGTGCGCCTGCTGGTGGAAGCCGGCACGCCGGTGGTGACCATTTATGGCAAGACTTCCATGCTGCACGTGAAGCATGTTCTGCGCTGCACGCCGGAGGAAAACCTGGCGATGATCGGCGACACCGTCAAATATCTCAAAGACCACGGGAAATACGTCATCTACGACGCCGAACATGCGTTCGACGGTTACAAACTGGACCCGGAATACGCCCTGGCCACCTGGCAGGCGGCGGAAAAGGCCGGCGCGGATTTTGTGGTGCTATGCGATACCAACGGCGGCTGTCTGCCGGGTGAGATCACTGAGATCACCAAGGTTGCGCTCGGCAAATTGAACTGCAAGGTGGGCATCCACACGCATGATGACAGCGGCGTGGGCGTGGCGAACGCCCTGGCTGCGCTCGAAGCGGGCGCGGGGCATGTGCAGGGCACCGTGAACGGTTACGGCGAGCGCACGGGCAATTGCAATCTCATCAGCGTCATCCCGCTCGTTCATTTCAAGATGAAGAAGAGCTGCGTGCCGGCCAGGTCACTACCCAAGCTGCGCGAGCTTTCCATGTTTGTGGATGAAGTGGCGAACCTGCGGCACAATCCGCGCCTGCCATGGGTGGGTTCGGCGGCCTTCGCGCACAAGGGCGGCACGCACGTCAACGCGGTGCAAAAACTGGCTTCCAGCTACGAACACATTGATCCGGAACTGATTGGCAATTCGCGCAATGTGCTCATCAGCGACCTGGCCGGGCGCAGCAACATTGTGATGAAGGCGCAGTCGCTCGGTTTCAAGCTGGCGAATGACGCGCCGGAATTGAAGGAAATCCTGGAGACGATCAAGCAACGCGAGCACGAGGGCTACGAGTTTGAAGCGGCGGAAGCTTCCATGGCGCTGCTCATCCGCAGTGTCTTCAAGTATGACGCCAAAGCGGCATTTGTCGTAGAGGCGTATCACGTCTCCATGCGGCGCGACGCGAAGGAATCGGTCTGTGAAGCGACGGTGAAGGTGCGCGTGGGCAAACGGATGCATCATGAAGTGGCCGAGGGCGACGGTCCGGTGAACGCGCTGGATTGCGCGCTGCGTTCGGCGCTGGCACGGTCGTTCCCGAAGGTGAAGAAGATTTCGCTGACGGATTACAAGGTGCGCATCCTCGACGGCGTGGCCGGCACGGCAGCCAAGACTCGCGTGCTGATCCAGTCCACCGACGGCCATCGCGAATGGGGCACCGTGGGCGTGAGCGAGAACATCATCGAAGCGAGCCTCCACGCGCTGGTGGACTCGATGGAGTACGCGCTGTTGAAGAAGTAATTTAACCACAGATGAACACAGATGGACACAGATGAAAATGAAAGGCCGGATTTGCGGCGGGGTGGCGAACCCAAATTCATCTGCAAGGCCGAAACCGAAAAAATCATCGGCTTCTCCTTCGAGATCTTGAATGAAATTGGTCACGGATTGCATGAAAAGCTTTACGAAAATTGCCTGACCGTTCTGTTCAAGCTGAATGAAATCGGCTTTGACCAACAACGCCATTTCCCGGTCGTGTTTCGCGGCGTTCAGGTTGGCGAATTCATTCCGGATTTGATCACCTTTGGTTTGATAATCGTGGATACCAAGGTCATTGACCGTATCACCGATTATGAGCGCGGCCAAATGTTAAACTATTTGCGCATCACGAAATTAAGAGTGGGCTTGATCCTAAATTTTAAGAAGCCGCGATTGGAATATGAGCGCATCGCCCTCTGATTCCCATCTGTGTCCATCTGTGTTTATCTGTGGTTAAAATATTTGTGAAATGAGCGAAATACCCAAAGCCTACGAGCCACAGTCCGTCGAGGATAAGTGGTATGCCTTCTGGCTGAAGCAGGACTGCTTCACGGCCAATGAGAAGTCGTCCAAGCCGGCGTATTCCATCGTCATCCCGCCGCCGAACGTGACCGGCATGCTCCACATGGGGCACGTGCTCAACAACACCATCCAGGACATTCTCAGCCGCAAGGCGCGGATGGATGGCAAGGAAGTGCTTTGGCTGCCAGGCACGGACCACGCCGGCATCGCCACCGAAGGCATGGTTGCCAAGCAGGTTTGGAAGGAGGAAAAGAAATCCAAGCGCGACCTTGGCCGTGATGAATTCATCAAGCGTGTCTGGCAGTGGAAGGAAAAGCATGGTGGCATCATCATTTCGCAGCTCAAGAAATTGGGTTGTTCCTGCGATTGGACGCGGGAGCGTTTCACGATGGATCCCGACTACGTCCGCAACGTGCAGCGCGTGTTCGTGGATCTTTACAAGAAGGGGCTGATCTATCGCGGCAAACGCATGGTGAACTGGTGCCCGGCCACGCAAACCGCATTGTCCGACGAGGAAGTGGAAATGAAACCGCAGAAGGGTTTCATGTATCACTTCAAGGTGCAGGTGGCGGAAGCGCCTGATACCTGGCTGACGATTGCCACCACGCGCCCCGAAACCATCCCTGGCGACACCGCCGTGGCTGTGAACCCCAAGGATCTGCGCTACACGCGCCTCATCGGCAAGCACATCATCCGCCCGCTGCCCGCCGAACTGCCGCGTGAACAAAAACTCATCCCGATCATCGGCGATGAACGTGTGGATTTCGAATTCGGCACCGGCGTTCTCAAGGTCACGCCCGCGCATGACAAGGCGGATTTTGAAATCGGTCAGCGCCATAAGCTGCCGCTCATCGAAGTCATCAACGCCGACGGCTCCATGAACTCCTTGGCAGGGGGGCCAATGAGCGGGTTGGATCGCTTTAAGGCGCGCAAAGTCGCGGTGGAATTGCTCAAGGAGCAGGGCGTGTTGGTGGAGGAAAAGCCCTACGAGAACAACGTCGGCTTCAGCCAGCGTGCGGATGTGCCCATCGAACCGCGCTTAAGCGAGCAATGGTTTCTGAAATATCCCGCCGTCGAGCAGTCGAAGGCGTGTGTGGAACAGTCCGAGCAAATGGGGAGCGCGCCCGCCCCGGGCGCAGGAGCCGGCGCCCTCGCTGGCGACTACGGACGCGCAACTCGTGTTAACACTCCTCTAACGTCCGCACGCTTTGGTGCGGCGGACGGGGCGTCCGCCGCTGCGCCCGGGGCGGGCGCGCTCCCCAAGATGCGATTTCATCCGCAACGCTGGGCAAAGGTGTATGATCACTGGCTGACCAACATCCAGGACTGGTGCATCAGCCGTCAGCTTTGGTGGGGACATCGGATTCCGGTGTGGTATTTCCACTGGAACGGCCCGGTGGCAACTGAATCGAGCGATTCACAAAACGTCCGCATAGACTTACCATATCTTTCACAGGAGCAGAATCGGCACATTGCTGCGCAAGTCATCCGTCCGGGTAGCAAGAGCGGGGAAATCTTCATCGCAATCGCCGTTGATCCCGGACATCCCGACATCGAAGATCTTTTAACGAAGAACGGCGGTCAACAAGACCCCGACGTCCTTGACACCTGGTTCAGCTCCTGGCTCTGGCCGTTTGCCACCATGGGCTGGCCGGCGGAGACGGAGACGTTGAAGAAGTTTTATCCGACCACCGACTTGGTGACGGGACCGGACATCATTTTTTTCTGGGTCGCGCGCATGATCATGGCGGGCTACGAGTTCATGGGCGAACCGAGGTTCGGCCTCCCAGATGCGATGCCATTCAGGAATGTCTATTTCACGGGCATCATCCGCGACAAGCAGGGACGCAAGATGTCCAAGTCGCTCGGCAATTCGCCGGACCCGCTGGAGCTCATCGCCAAATATGGCGCGGACGCCCTGCGCTTCGGCACCATGCGCAGCGCGCCGCTCGGCCAGGACGTGTTGTTCGATGAAAAGGACGTGGAACTGGGCCGCAATTTCTGCAACAAGCTCTGGAATGCCTGCCGTTTCCGCCAGATGCAGGGGAGCGCAGGCGCCTCGCCTGCGAGCGAGGGCGCCCCGCCCGAGCAGTTTGAAATTCAGGGCGAGATCGAGCGCACACTGCTCATGCCGGATGACAAATGGATCCTGCTCAAGCTGGATGCCGCCATCCGCGACGTCTCCATCGCCCTGAACGAATACAAGTTCAGCGAGGCCACGACCGCGCTGTATCGCTTTTTCTGGAACGAGTATTGCGACTGGTACGTGGAAGCGTGCAAAGCCACCCTGCGCCCCGTTGAAGAGTTAAAAGGTGAAAAGGTTGAAGCGGCCGACGCTTCAACGCTTCAACGTTTCAACGCTTCAACCGCGCACAAAGCCAACACCCTCGCCGTGATGGACTTCGTCCTGTCCCACACCATCCGCTTGTTTCATCCATTCCTGCCGTTCATCACCGAGGAACTCTGGCATGGCATGGGTTATTCCACCGACATGCCGGAAAACCAGGGCGGCAAGACCATCATGAACGCCCCGTGGCCGATGCCCTTTGACGAAGACATGAAGGGACATTATGGCCTCGATGATTGCTACCTCGAGATGACGGACACGAAATATGATCTCGTGGTGAAGGGCCGCGATTTGCGCCGCGCCGGCAACATCCAGGCGGCGAAGAAGGTGAAGTATGTCTTCAAGCCGGCGCAACATCTCACGCCGCATGATGCCGAGGTGATCAAGCTGTTGCTCAATGCCGAGTCGCTGGAGGTGAACCGGGATTATCAACCGCCCAAGGGCACGCCCACGGTGGCGTCGCCGATGGGTGAGTTGTTCCTGCCGCTGGAGGGTTTGATTGATGTGGCGGCGGAAAAGGTCCGGCTGGCGAAGGAAGTGGAGAAGGACCAGACCGAGATCACCAAGGTGGAAGCCAAGCTGGCGAATCCGAATTTTACGATGAAGGTTCCACCGGCGGTGCTGGCCGAACATCAGCAGCGGTTGGTGGAATGGCAGGCCAAACTGGCGCATGACCAGGCGGCGCTGGAGGCGCTGGGATAGGAAGAGGAGAACCCTCACCCTGACCCTCTCCGCAGGAAGTGTTTTTTTCCAACGGCCCTCATCCGCCTACGGCACCTTCTCCCGCTCCCGCGGGCGAAGGATTAATCCGATGGGAGAGGGAACAGCCGTTGGGAGTTTTAAAAGATTTGGATAACTGTCCGGCAGAAAACTGGTCTAGGTTTGCCATGTTTTCCAAATTATATGGGGTGGAATTCCGCATTGATTGAAGCCCGGAGGACGGCTAAGATATCCCACGCATGAAACATCAGCTCGATTTCGAGAAGCCGATCATCGAACTGCAAAACAAGCTCGACGAACTTCGCCTGCATCCCGAGAAACATTCGCTGGGCATCAGTTTTGAAGAGGAACTGAGGATCATCGAGAAGAAGCTGGAGGAGACGCGCCGGCAGGTTTTCCTGAACCTGACGCCCTGGCAGCGGGTCCAACTGGCGCGTCATCCGCGCCGTCCCTACACGCTGGATTACCTGCAAAAGACTTTTTCCGATTTCCAAGAACTGCACGGCGACCGCCTGTATGCGGAAGACCGCGCCATGGTTGGCGGTTTCGCCAAACTCGGCAAGCATCGGGTGATGGTCATCGGCACGCAGAAGGGCCGTGATACCAAGGAAAACATCCTGCGCAATTTCGGTTCGGCGCATCCGGAGGGTTATCGCAAGGCGCTGCGCCTGATGCGGCTCGCGAGCAAATTCAGTCTGCCCATCATCACGCTCATTGACACTGCGGGAGCGTTTCCGGGCATTGGTGCGGAGGAACGGCACATTGCCGAAGCCATCGCGGTGAACCTGCGCGAAATGACCTTGCTGGAGGTTCCCATCATTGCCGCCGTCATCGGCGAAGGCGGTTCGGGCGGCGCGCTGGGCATCGGCGTGGCCGACCGTGTCTTGATTTTGGAGAACTCGTATTACTCCGTCATCAGCCCGGAGGGATGCGCAGCCATCCTGTGGAAGGACCGGGCGAATGCCGCGAAAGCGGCGGCGGCGTTGAAGATCACCGCCAATGACCTGTTGCATCTCAAGCTGGTGGATGAAATTGTGCCGGAACCGCTCGGCGGAGCGCACACGGACGCAACGGGAACGGCAGCGAACTTGAAAACCTGTTTGATCCGGCACCTGGAAGAAATCAAGACGCTGTCCGTGGCGGAACGCTTGAAGAAGCGCTACGATAAATTCCGTGCCCACGGCCATTTCATCGAAAAAGAAGCGGAAGCCGAGGCATCCAAGCCCGTGGCCGTGGCAGAAGCTGTTCCGGCCTGATACGATTTCCCTTCCGATGCTTTATCCGTTTGTTTTTCAGCCCATTTTCAAGGATCGCGTCTGGGGCGGGCGCGAATTGGAGCGTCTTTATTCCAAGAAACTTCCCTCCGGCAAACCCATTGGCGAGGACTGGGAAATATCCGACCGTCCAGGCGACGCGAGTGTCATTGCCAACGGCCCGCTGGCCGGACGCGATCTGCGCTGGCTCATGGAGCATCACGCGACCGAATTGCTCGGTGGCGCGCGGCCTTCGGTAGATGGGCGATTTCCGCTGCTGTGCAAAATTTTGGATGCGCGGGAAAAGCTGTCGCTCCAGGTCCATCCGCCCGCCGGCAAGGCGAAGGAACTGAAGGGCGAACCCAAGACGGAGATGTGGTTTATTGCGGACGCGGCACCGGACGCAAGTTTGTACGTGGGGCTGAAGCGCGGCGTGACGCGCGCTGAGTTTGAGAAGAAGATCGCCGACGGCAGCGTGGCGGAATGTTTTCACCGGATACCGGTTCGCGCGGGAGACACGATGTTTCTGCCCAGCGGCCGGGTCCACGCCATCGGCGACGGCCTGGTCATCTTCGAGATCCAGCAGAATTCCGACACGACCTATCGTGTCTTTGACTGGAACCGTGTGGGGCTTGACGGCAAGCCGCGCGAGTTGCACGTACCGCAATCGCTGGCGAGCATTGATTTCAACGACTTCGAGCCGAAGCTGGTGGAGACGAAATTTTCGGGCGATGGCAAGATCCAGAAACGTCCGCTAGTGCATGATCCGCTGTTCAACGTTGACGCTTGGCGTCTCAATCCAGGTGCGGAAGTCCTGCTGAAACCGAAGAGATTGCAGATTGTTGCGGTGACGAGTGGAAAAGTGGAGGCAAAGAGTGGCGATTCAAAAGTCATCCTGACGGCGGGGCAATTCGGATTAATCCCGGCGAGTCTGGACCGGACTGAAATCTTGGCAGCGTCAGAAGCGGCATTGTTGCACGTTGAGGCTCACTGATTCAGTTCAGCGACAAATCATCCGGCATCTGGGCAAGCAAGCGGTTTTTCCAGCCGCCTTTGTCCTGCAAAATTTTCTGCCAAAGCAGGTCGGGCGGTGTTTCAAAGACCAGTTCCAGCGAGGCTGGGAAGGCCAGCCAGGCTTTGCGGCGCATCTCGCCTTCCAACTGGCCAGGGGACCAACCCGCGTAACCGGCAAACAGCCGGACCTTTTTGGTGGGCGAAAACGATTCGCCGACCTCCAGCAGGTCGTCAAGGGAATGACCGAGCGCGAGGTTGGGCATCACGTCGGCATCGGGAATAAAACTGTCGGTGTGCAGAAAACTCAGGGCGCCGGGTTGTACGGGTCCACCGAGAAAAAGCGGTGATTCCTTCAGAATTTCAGGCAAATCGGCCACGATCAATTCCCCGGCGGTCTTGCCCAGGGCGCGGTTGAGCACCAGGCCGAAGGCGCCTTCAGTATTGTGCTGGCAAATGAGAACGACCGTGCGTTGGAAAAAAGACCCCCCTAGCTGTCCGCTATCGAGGAGCAACTGGCCTTTCAAGAATTTTGATTTCTCGCCCATTGCCAATTGCAATGTGCACCATGTTCGGCTCCGGCGCAAAATATAAATGGTGTACTCCAAAATTCTACAAAACACCACGCCCGTGACCGGTTCCACGCCCTCAAAACGGCTTCGGCTTGTGGGCACAAAAAAGCGCGGAGACCTGAATCTCCGCGCCTGCAAAAGGGGATGACTGTTACAGCGATTTGACCTTCTTGACGATGGCGGCGGCATCAATGCCAAAGTGCGCCATCAGTTCCGCTGCATGGCCCGAACGGGGGATGCCGTTCACCGCCAGTTTGTGGACCTTGATGCCTTCGGAACTGAGTTCGCCGGCCACGGCGTCGCCCAGGCCGCCTTCGGCATAATGATCTTCCACCGTGATGACGGTGTTGTTGGTCTTGTGGGCGGCGGCGAGGATTTCCTTCCTGCCGAGCGGCTTGATGCTGTACGCGTCAATGACCGTGATGTTGATGCCTTCGACCTTCAACGTATCCGCCGCTTTCAAGGCTTCAAACAGCGTGACGCCGGCGCCGACCACGGTCACCTTGTTGCCTTCGCGCAACACCTTGGCGCCGCCGATGGGAAATTTCTCGTCGTTGCCATAGATGACCGGCGTCTTGGGACGCGATGTGCGCAGGAAGCAGACGCCCTTGTGTTCGGCCATCTGTTCCAGCAATTTTTCCGTGGCCACGGCTTCCGCCGGATACAACACCGTGCTGCCCACGATGGCGCGCATCAGCGCGATGTCTTCCAGCGCCATCTGCGACGGTCCGTCTTCGCCGATGCTGATGCCGACATGCGAGCCGACCAGCTTGATGTTCGACTGCGAAATGCCCGCCACGCGGATGTGATCCGCCGCGCGCGTGAAGAACGTGGCAAACGTCGAGGCAAAGGGTACGTGTCCGCGGGTGCTGAAGCCGACCGCCACCGCTACGAGGGTCTGTTCCGCGATGAAACATTCCGTGAAACGCGCCGGGAATTTCTTGAAAAACTTTTCCGCGTAGGTGGAATTCTTGGTGTCACCATCCATGGCCACGATGCGCGGATCCGCTTCGCCGAGGCGCACGAGCGCCGTGCCGTAGGCTTCGCGGGTGGCGATGGAGTCGCCGAGCTTGTAACCGATCGGTGGATAAGCCGCCGGAGCGGTGAGATTGGGGGCGGGCAGGACATTCGGCGGAGGAATGGGCACACCGATGCCGGATTTGGCGGTGGGAGCGAGTTCCGCGATGGCCTTGGCCGCTTCTTCCTTGTTCAACGGCTTGCCGTGCCAGCCGTCCTGGTCCTGCAAAAATGAAACGCCTGCGCCCTTGTAGGTTTTGGCGATGATGGCCAAAGGTTTGTCATCCAAACCCACGCCGCTGAGCACTTCGATGATTTCCTCGATGTCATGGCCGTCAATTTCCTCGACGCGCCAGCCGAAAGCCTTGAAACGGTCGCGATAGACATTGATGTCGTGTCCGAACGCCGTGGCCTGGCTTTGGCCGAGGCGGTTGGCGTCCACAATGGCGATGAGATTCTTGAGCTTGTAGATGCCCGCGAGCGATGCGGCTTCCCAGACGGCGCCTTCGGCGATTTCACCGTCGCCCAGCAGGACGTAGGTATTATAGTCCAGCTTGTCCAGATGGGCGGCCAGCGCCATGCCGGCGCCGACGCCGAGACCCTGGCCGAGCGAACCGGTGGCCACATCGGCAAAAGCCAGGCGGGGCGTGGGGTGGCCTTCCAGGTCACTGCCGAACTGGCGCAGCTTCAGGAGTTCCGCGACGGGCACAAAACCATTTTCCGCCCAGACGGAATACAACAGCGGCGCCGCATGACCTTTCGAGAGAATAAACCGGTCGTTATTATAATAATGCGGGTTCTTCGGGTCATACTTCATGTGTCCGAAGAACAGCGCGGCGGCAATGTCTGCCGCCGAGCAGCAGGAGGTGGGATGTCCGCTGCCGGCTGCAGTGGTGGCCTCGATGGAATGAATCCGCAACTGGTTGGCGATCCCCTTCAACAGTTCAATATCCGTTTCAATCATAAATTATAGAGCGATTAGCTTAGATGACGGACGTTGAAAGCCAAGGATGAAATCTTAATTTATTGGCTGCGTGCCGGTGGTTAAGCAGTTGCCCGGTTCCGCTCCCCCGGAAGACGAAGATTTTTCAATCACCCCCCAAAACATCCACGATTTTCCCGTCGGTAACGATCACATTGACGCCCAGATCACCCCAGGAATCGTCACCCGTATATTCCAGGTCCATGGTCTTGCTTTCAGCGTAGTCATCCAGGTCCACGCGCAGCAGCTCCGCCGACCTCAAATCGCATTCCCACCCCTCCAGACACGCGGAAATCTTTGCCCGAATCGGCGCTTCGAGCTTTAGGATCACCGGCAGGGCTTCCCGGGCCCATGCAAACGCCTCCTCATTGAACGGAATGCCGGACAGCCAGAATTGAATGCCTTCACATTGAAAAACCCAGCACTGAAGCTTGGAATCATAACACGCCGTCAAACCATCCCGCGAAACATCCGCCGGTGGCGAACTCGTTGCCGGTTTTGTAAACGGCCACATGCAACTTGCATTTATGAATCAAATCGGGCCTTTTGTCCAGCTTCGCCGGAAGTTGGCGTTGCAAAGCGAAATGAATCAGGAGCCTACTTCACAATACGCCGCTTGTGATTGGGGTTTCGGGACGGCCTCACCCGCCAGTCGCAAGCCTTCAATGTGAAATTCAATTGCATCGTGCATCGCGTTTTCCACTTCCTGACGCGTGCTGCCCGCGGCCACACACCCCGGCAAATCCGGCGAGTAGGCCGAAAAGCCGGTCGCAGTTTTTTCAATGATGACAAGATAACGGCTCATGCTTATTGTACCCTCCCAAACTTCTTCTCCAGTTCCCGGTAATTCATCTCGATCAGCGTCGGACGCCCGTGCGGACATGTGTACGGCATCGCGCACCGCCGCAGATCCTCCACCAGGTTCTCCAGTTCCGGGCCGCTCAACGGATCGTTGGCTTTCACCGCATGACGGCACACCGTCTTGGCCACTGTATGCTCGCCCAGCCGCGCCAGGTTCACCTCGCGCCCGGCCGCGCGCATCTCGTCCACCAGGTCGAACACAAACCGCCGCGGGTCCGACGCCTTCACAAACGGCGGGAGCGCATCCAGCAGGAACGTCCGCTCGCCAAATTCGCTCAGGCCCACACCCAGCCGCATCAGCGCCGGCAGTTGCTCCCGCAAAAACTGCGCGTCGCGCGGCGGCAGCTCGATCGTCTCCGGCAGGAGCAACTTTTGCGACGGCGCGGAATCCTTCTGTTCCAGCCGGTTCAACATCTGCTCGAACAAGATCCGCTCGTGCGCCGCGTGCTGGTCCAGCAGCACCAGGCCGCGATCCGATTCCAGCAGCACATACAGTTTGCCCACCACTCCCACCAGCCGCAGTGGGATGTTCAACAACGGCATCGGCGCCTGCGGATTTCGCACCGCCGCTGGCGGCGTCACCACTGGCGACATTGCCAGTGGTATTGTCGTTGATGGTGCCGGTTGCGTTTTGACTGACGAATCGGTCCCCGGCGACACGCTGGTCCCTGGTGACGCAACGGCTGGCGTCGGCGAAAATCCCATCTTCAAAGGCGCCTGGGATGCAGCCGAAATCGGCGCCGGATTCACTGCCGGTTTCAACTTCTCCGGAAAATTCGGCAGCGCCGCCGTCTCTGTTTCCGTTTCCGGCCCCGCCGAAACCATCTCGGTCTGTTTCAATTCCGGCCCCTGCGATCTCTGCGCCTCTGCGTTTGGCTTTGGTTCCGTATGGAAAGCCAGCAGCGTCTCCTTCACCGCCTGCGCCGCGAATTTGCGGACCTCAAACTCGCGATGAAACTTCACCTCGCGCTTGGACGGATGGATGTTCACATCCACCGCCGCCGGGTCAATCTCCAGGAACAGACAGCACACCGGGTAACGCCCCTTCATCAGCGACGTGTGATAACCCTCGATCAGCGCATAATTGATGCCCCGGTTCTCCACCGGCCGCCGGTTCACGAACACAAACTGCCCGTCGCGCGTCGCCCGTGAAACGCCCGGCGACCCGATCAGCCCCCAGATGCGAATCTGCGACCTGATCACCTCCGGCTTCTCCGGCAGGGCCGTCTCGAAGATGTCATTCTCTTCCGGCACCGGGTTTGGCTCATCCAATCCGGCGGAAAAATTCACTGCCAGCAGTTTTTCATCGCCCAGCAACGCACGCAGCCGTTCCCGCAACGCTTCAATGCGACTGGACGTCGCCGCTCCGGATTTCACCGCCGGCAACTGCCACACACTGCGGCCATCCTTGATGAACGTGAACGCCACCTCCGGAAACGCCAGCGCCGCCAGCGTGAGGTAATGCTGGATATGCGCCGCCTCCGTCTCCTCGGTGCGCAGAAACTTCCGGCGCGCCGGCAGGTTGTAAAAAAGCTGCCGCACCTCGAGGCTCGTGCCCGTCGCGCTCCCCGCCGCCTTCACCTCGGCAATCGTCCCGCCGTTCACGATGATCTGCGTGCCTTCCGGCGAGACATTGTCCCGCTCGCGGGTTGTCAACGTAAACCGGCTCACACTCGCGATGCTCGGAAGCGCCTCGCCGCGAAAACCCATCGTCGCGATGGAACTCAGATCCTCCGCCCGCAGGATTTTGCTCGTCGCATGGCGTTCCAGCGAGAGCAGCGCGTCATCGCGGCTCATGCCAAAACCGTCATCCGTCACGCGGATGAGACTCCGCCCGCCCGCGCCGATCTCCACGGTGACTTTTTGGGACTGGGCATCCAGGGAATTCTCCACCAGTTCCTTCACCACGCTCGCCGGACGCTCAACCACCTCGCCGGCGGCGATCTGGTTGGCGACCTGTTCGGAAAGAAGATGAATGCGGTTCATGCCAGGCTGCTAAGTCGTCATCACCGGCAGCGTAAAACAAAAAATCGCGCCGCGTCCCGGCTCATTGCGCGCCGAGATGCTTCCGGCATGGTCCTCGACAATCTTCTTGCAAATGGACAATCCCAGGCCGGTGCCTTCCGTTTTTCCATGCGTGGCAAACGGCTGAAACAGCCGCCCCGCCATCTCCGCCGGCATGCCCGGACCGGTGTCCTCGATTTCCGTGGCGATCTCCTTTTCATTGAACTGGAACCGGAAAAATATCTTTCCGCCATCCAGCATCGCGCTGGTCGCATTGCCCACCAGGTTGAAAAAAACGCGCCTCAACCGCCGTGGATCAAACCGCACCGGGACCGCCGGCGGCACATTGACCATCTCGATCTGCACGCCCTTCATCTCCGCCTCGGACCGCAGGTCGCCGATGAGGTCCAGGACAAACGCCCGGTAATCGCCCGGCTTGATGTCCGCTTTTTTTTTCTCCGTGTTCTGGGTGGAAAAAACCAGGATGTCGCTCACCATGTCGCTGATCCGTTCCACCTGTCTGCGGATGCGGATCTGCGCCTTGGCCTTTTGTTCCGGGCCGATCCCCGGCATGTCAAACATGTCCGCCGAAAGACCGATGATGCTCAACGGATTTTTCAGATCATGCACAATGCCCTGCGCGAACCGGCCGATCACCGCCAGGCTCTCCGCCTGGATCAGTTCGCGGATGTGAAGCTGGTCGAATTCCCGCAGCCGGTGGCTGATTTGCTGGAGCAGGGCAAAAGCCAGTCCCGGTGAACGTTCTATGAACGGCAGCATTTCCCCCCGCGGCAAAAAATAAACTTCGGAATCCTGCGCCGCCGTGGCCGTGGCCGACCGTGGACGGTGTTCGATCATCGCCATTTCCCCGAAAATCTCGCCCGGTCCCAGCCGGGAAAACACCCGGGGCTCGCCTTTGCCGGCCGAGATCTCCACCAAACCGGCTTTTACAAAATAGACCCCGTCCCCGGGCGCGCCTTCCTGAAAGATCTCCTGCGCGGCGGCAAATTTCCGGTCCTGGGCGATGCGCCGGAGCGCCTGCAATTCGGCGCTGTTTAAATTGCGGAAAAGCGGAATGGCTTCCAGCATTATCACGTGGCGACTGTATGCGAAAACCCGGACATATCAAATATCAATCGGGAATTTTGCGCACAATGCGGTTGGAAGCCAATAAAAGTTACTAAAAGACTACATCCAGTTGGGGGAACGGCAGTTCCGCACCACAAGTTTGTTGACAAACCGTTTCCAGCTTGTAACATTACTTTATCTGGGTAGCAGTACGTTTCTTCAGCGGGGTTCCCCACCCCCACCTCCTTGGCGTCTGCTGCCCGGATTTTATCATCGGTTTTAGATCTTGTAATAGTAAAGTCCCCCAAATTCTCCCAACCAAACCTTGACGTCCGTCCCGGTTTTTCTTATTGTCTCGTCCCCCATCGCGGGGGCGTAGCTCAATTGGTTAGAGCGCTGCCCTGTCACGGCAGAGGTTACGGGTTCGAGCCCCGCCGCTCCCGCCATTTTTTAAAAGGTGTGAAAGATATTCCCAGATCCGCCGCTGTTTTGTTCCTCCTGCTGCTCCTCGCCGGATGCGCTTCCCCGTCCAGCGACGTCAAAAATGCCAGTCAGGCTTCCATCAGCCCGACTTTGTCTCTGGACTATATCCAGGTGGAATCTTTCAGTTCCCTCGCCGGTTTGACCGTGGAAAAGAATTCGCTCACGGATGCCATCGTTTCCGGCTTGAATGATACCGGCCTGTTCCAGGCCGTGAGCTCCGATCCACCCACCAACAGCGTCAAAGGAATCAAAGTTGAGGCGGATATCAGGGCAATCAAACGAGTCTCCGACGACGCGCGCACCTGGGCCGGCGGTTTTGCCGGCCGGGCCGTCGTTCTCGCTCACGTCACCATCACCGATCTGAACTCCGGTCGCATCATCCAGACGCTGGATGCCGAGGGAAAATCCGGCAAGACCGCCTGGGCTGGCACCACCGATCAGGCCATCCATCTGGCCGCCGCGCAAATCGTCGCTCAAGTCGTAAAAATTAATGCTCAAACCAGCCAATGATCTGCGGCCAGACCGGTCGAAGGTTCCAATGAACGTCCTGCGCTGGCTGATCTTGGCCGTCCTGGCGTTGCATGCGACCGGTTGCGGCACCATCGCCGCCCACGCCATCGCCCATGCGCCGAACCGATATCCCACCTGGTTCGCCCCCACACCTCCCGTCACCCTGGCGTTGAGCGCCAAGTTTTTTACCAATTTTCCCATGCATGTCGCGCAAGTCGGCCCGCCGCTGGCGCGATTGCGTTATCGCATCATAGACCCGGCCGATTATGACCTGAAAGTTTCCTCCACCAACTGGCTTGAACACGGAAAAAAACAATTCCAGTTCGACTTCGACGCCACGATACCCGGCCCGACAAACGTCTGGACCACCAAACCGCGCGGCACTGTGATCCTGCTCCACGGCTATGCCCTCGCCCAATTCGCCATGGCGCCATGGGCCTTTCGCCTGGCCCAGGAAGGTTGGCGCTGTGTGCTCGTGGATCTCCGCGGCCACGGCAAATCCACCGGGAAGATGATCTATTTCGGCACTCGCGAAGTGGGCGACCTTGAACAGCTTCTCGACACCCTGGACCGCACGAATGAACTGGCCGGCCCCGTGGATGTCATCGGCGATTCCTTTGGCGCCGCGCTCGCCCTGCGCTGGAAAGGCGAAGATGCGCGCATCCACGCCATTGTGGCCATGGCGCCCTATGCGAGCTTTTCCAACGCCACCATGAACATCCGCAGCGAATACGCCAGTTGGTTCCCCAAATGGTGGCTTAAAGCCGGGCTTACGGACCTGCCTTGCGTGCTTCAAGTCCCCGCCGCCGATCTGAACACGACCACCGCGCTGCGGCGCAGACCTGTCACTGCCCTCTTCATCGCCGGTGGCGACGACCACATCGCGCCTGTGAGCGAAGTGAAAAAACTGGCGGCTCTCGCCTCGCCGGGCAGCGAACTGATCACTGTACCCGGCGCGACGCATGAGTCATTGACCTATTACTTCGATGATTTGGTCGCTCCAATCTTAAATTGGCTGAATCAAGACAGGTAGGGCACGTGGCCGTAGCGCAGACATTCCTGTCTGCGGGTTTTGTGGCCGACTGCCAAGTCCTTTCCAGTCCCGTGTTCATGAACTGGCGACTGGAAAGTCGCCAGAACCGGCAGGCAAGAATGCCCGCCCTACAAATTCGTGCTTTGTTTTTGCTTCGTTCACAGTTAGAAATTTGGCATGTCAAAAAATCGGATCGGTATCATTGGAGGCAGCGGTCTCTATCACATCGAAGGTTTCACCAACCAGAAATGGGTCACGGTCAAAACGCCTTTCGGCACGCCCTCGGATCAATTTCTCACCGGCACCCTCGCCGGACGCGAAGTCGTGTTTCTGCCCCGGCATGGACGCGGCCATCGCATCCTGCCCAGCGAACTCAACCATCGCGCCAACCTGTGGGCCATGAAAAAACTCGGCGTCGCGTGGGTGATCAGCGTCAGCGCCGTCGGCTCGCTCCAGAAAAAATACCGTCCGTGCGACATCGTGCTGCCCGGCCAGTTCCTTGACCGCACCAAGCGCGATTTCGAGCACACCTTTTTCGGGCGCGGCATCGTCGGCCACATCGCCTTTGCCGACCCCATCGCCGAGGAATTGCGCCAGATCATCCTCAAAGCGGGGAGGGACGAGTTACACGAGTCCCATTCCAAGTCCAAAATCCATGACGGCGGCACCTATGTGAACATGGAAGGCCCCGCGTTCAGCACCCGCGCCGAATCCATCACCAACCACACGCTCGGCTACGATGTCATCGGCATGACGAATCTCGGCGAGGCCAAATGCGCGCGCGAAGCGGAGATCGCCTATTCCACCATGGCCATGATCACGGATTACGACTGCTGGAAGGTGGACGAGGCGCATGTGACCGTGGAAATGGTCATCGCCAACCTGATGAAGAATGCGGCCACCGCCAAAGCCATCATCACGCGCGTCATCCCGCAGATCCCAGCCGAACCGACCTGGCCCTGCCACAGCGCACTGAAAAACGCCATCATGACCGACCGCAAAGTCTGGCCGAAAAAGACAATTGCGATGTTGAAGCCGATTATCGGGAAGTATTTGTGAGTCGTGCCTCGTGCCGGAGGCACAACCGGAAATTAGCCAGACACGAAGTGTCTGGTGGCGGAGAAAAGGTATTCGTCCTGAAGGGACGACGGAGGGGATTGATTATCGCGTAATGAATCCGCTGTCCCTTCAGGACGGAACTCGTTTTATCATGTTACCAGGCACTTCGTATCTGGCTAATTTCCGGAGTCCCTTCGGGACACAAAACCCCCACCTCCGTTTTCTCCGTTCCCTCCTGTTCAAAACTTTTTGTCACTTTCCTCAAACCAATTGGCATTAATTGTCCGATAAAACCTTGGAGGGCGTGGCTTCTCCAGCCATGATTCCGCATCATGCCACGCCTGTTTCCATTCGCCATCGCGCTTCTGTTGTGCGCTGCCGGTTATCCATCTGTTGCTCAGGCGGAAACGAATGTCCTCTGGTACGCGCAACCGGCTGCCAAATGGACCGAGGCGCTGCCCATTGGGAACGGACGCCTGGGTGCGATGATCTTTGGCGGTGTCACGGATGAACGCATCCAGTTCAACGAAGACACGCTGTGGACCGGCCATCCGCACGATTACGTCCGCGCCGGCTCCAGCGATGCCCTCGCCCAGATCCGCCAGTTCCTCGCCGATGGCGATGAAAAATCAGCCGTCACGCTCGCCCGCGAAAAATTTCTCAGTGATCCTGTCCGCCAGAAAGCCTATCAACCCTTTGGCGATCTCCACTTCTACTCACCCTCGCATGGCACAGTCACGGATTACCGCCGCGAACTCGATCTGGACCGCGCTGTCGCCACCACCACCTGGCGGAGCGGCGGCATCACCTTCAAACGCGAAGCCTTCGCCAGTTATCCGAGCCATGACATCGTCATCCATCTCACCGCCGACCAGCCGGGACAGATCAATTTCATCTTGAAGATGGACAGTCCACACACTAATTCCCGGACCCTCGCGCTGTCGTCAAATACACTGTCATTAACCGGACAGGTTGAAGCCGGCGGTCTCCGTTTTGAATCGCGCGTGCGCGTCGGGACCGATGCCGGAACTATCTCCACCAACGAAAATTCGATCACGGTAGCCAATGCGAACGCCGCCATCGTTTATCTCGTGGCGGCGACGAGTTTCCAAAATTTCCGGGAAATCAACGGCGACCCGGCGAAGATATGCGCCCGAGACCTGGTAGTTCCTTCGCGGCAGAATTTTGACGCTGCCTTGTTCACTCATCTCGCCGATTACCAACCACTCTTCCGCAGCGTGAACCTCGACCTTGGCCACACCACCAACTCCGTTTTGCCCACCGACGAACGCCTGAAACAGGTTCATGCCACCGGCCTCGAAAGCGATCCCGCCCTCGCCGCCCTGTATTTCCAATACGGCCGTTATCTCCTCATCTCCAGCAGCCGTCCCGGCGGCCAGCCGGCCAACCTGCAAGGGCTCTGGAATGCCGACCTCAATCCGCCCTGGGAGAGCAAATGGACGCTCAATATCAATTGCGAGATGAACTACTGGCCCGCCGAATTGTGCAATCTCAGTGAATGCACCGGCCCGTTGTTCGACATGATTGATGATCTTGCCGTCAGCGGCTCGCGGACGGCATCGGAGCAGTACAATTGCAGCGGATGGGTGGTGCATCACAACACTGATCTCTGGCGCGGCACGGCCCCCATCAACAACATTGACGGCATCTGGCCCACCGGCGGCGCCTGGCTGTGCCATCACCTCTGGGAACATTACCTGTTCACCGGCGACACGCAATTCCTCGCGAAGGTGTATCCGGTCATGAAAGGAGCATCAAAATTCTTCATGGATTACATGGTAAAAGATCCCAAGACGGGCTGGCTGGTCACCTCGCCATCGTTCTCGCCCGAGGAAGGCGGCATGTGTATCGGCCCCACGATGGATCATCAACTCATCCGCGCCCTGATGGATGCCACACTGGAAAGCGCCGCCATCTTAAAGACGGATAAAAAATTTGCGGTGCAACTTGCGGCCGTGAGAGCGCAGGTGGCCCCGGACCAGATCGGCAAACATGGCCAGCTTCAGGAATGGTTGCAGGACATTGACGTGCCGAACAACAATCATCGCCACATGTCGCCGCTCTGGGCGCTTTATCCCGGCGCGGAGATCACGCCCGCGCAAACCAATCTCTACGCGGCCGCCAAGGTGCTCCTGAAATGGCGTGGTGATGGCAGCACGGGCTGGAGTTACGCCTGGCGCATGCCGCTCTGGGCCCGCGCGTATGACGGCGATTACGCGTTTCGTCAATTCAACCAACTCCTGCAAAAGCGCACGCTGCCAAATCTGTTCGACCTCTGTGGTCCGTTCCAGATTGATGGCAACTTCGGCGCGTGCGCCGGCGTGGCTGAAATGCTTCTGCAAAGCCAACAGACCACCGACGGTCAGCCCAACGGCACGCGGATCATCGAACTGCTGCCTGCGTTGCCGAAAGCTTGGCCAACAGGTTCCGTCACCGGTCTTTGCGCGCGCGGCGGATTTGAAGTTGATATGACCTGGCGCGACGGCCGGTTGATCACAGCGATTATCCGCTCGAAGCTGGGCAATCCATTCGTTCTGCGTTACAACGGGGAGGAACACCTTGAGCAGCTCAAGGCTGGTGAGGCACTGAGCATTAACACCGATTTACAGAAATGATTTGTCGCCTGAAACCTGTCGCCCTGCTGACACTCGCGGTCACGCTCATCGCGTCGGCGGCTGGGGCTGACACCACGGAGTCGTGGACCAGTGTGGTGGCCAGCAATACGATCACCGTAAATATTCTCGAACCCGCAAATATCACCAACGGCCCGCTGCCGGTGGTGATATTTCTCAAAAATCTCGCCGCCCCGCGTGCCGGCACTGAGAGCGACGACGCCATTCTCAAAGATTTCACGTCCGCCGGTTACCTTGTAGCGGTGTTGGATTATGCGCATGATCCACACGCCTGCGCGCCCTTCATCAATCGCGACCTGGGCAAACTGCGCGATGATCTGCGCTACAAAAAATTGCTTGCCGGCTACCGGCTGGATGACGCGCACATTTTCATCGTGCCCAGCGGATGTCGGTTGTTGCGCGATGTCGTTTTCTATCCTGATCCTGCACGGACGCTGGCCATGGACATCGTTTATCCCTCACAGCCGGCCAAACCCGTGGGCACGCTCCTCGAATTTTCCTGCGACAACCAGAATCGCATGGGCAACACTTCGCTCTCCATCTGTAGTGATACCATCCTGGATGCCGCCGCCACCGAAGGCTACGCCGTGGCCATGGCGGATCATCCCGTGCCGGCTCCATACAAGGGGCTCGATGCGATGCCGGATTGCGCGTGGAAGATCAAGGCCGCCGTCCGCACGTTGCGCGCCCAAAGTGACCCGCTTCATTTGAATGGAAAGATTGCGCTCATCGGTTTCTCGCGCGGCAGTGGGATGGCTTTGATGCTGGTCACGACGCAGGGGAAAACGGAATTTGAAGGGCACGGCGAAAATCCCGGAATCAGCAGCGATGTCCAGGGGGCAGTGGTGTTGTCCGGACGCTTCACCTATCTGGACTTGTTGCCGGATGACCACATGATTCCCCGTTACGAAAAAGCCTGGGGCGTCCGCACGAACCATCTCGATGTCTGGCGGAATGCCGGCGCGCTCGACTATCTGACTAATTCCACCATGGCCACCCTGCCCTTGTTCCTCAGTATCAACTGCTCGGAAGCACCCGATGCCCTGCATCAGATGACCGTCCTCCGCCAGCGTCTGGCCGAACTCGGCAGCGATGACACGTTCATGATGGATCGCACCCCGCGCGGGCATAAAGTGCCGCTGGATCCGCAGATCTTGGATGCGATGAATTATTATCTAAGGCAACGGTTGGAGTGATCGGAGTTATCAAAAAGTCGTTCACAAAGATGTTTTGAACTCTCGCAGGAAACCAATGGCTCCCTGCCGCCACTGTCCGGAGGACAGAAACATGGATAGCCGTGGGTGGAACCCACGGTGATCAACCAAACAAACCGCGACCCCGAAGGGGTCGTACGGAAATTGCCCTCGTAAAAAATGATTCGGCCGAATATCTCATGGATTTCGCCCGACGTTGTACGACCCCTCCGGGGTCGTGACCGTTTTATTTGCATACCGCAGGTTGCACCTGCGGCTATCCATGTTTTGACCCTACCGGTCATGAGTTTCAGAAAGTGATGGCGGGTTTCATTTCTTCAGCAGGATCCTATTTTGAAAATAGGCAGGATTTCACAAAAACCAGCACACACATTGCTGCAATAGTAGCCCACCAAATCCCCATCAGTTTCCATTCACGACCGTTCATTTTTTGTCAGTGTTCTAATTTGAAATTTCTCATAAACAATCTCCAAAAACCACACATACAAAAAACAGCGTGTAATACACCAGTGACGCGATACCAACAGGCACAAAAATAATGGTCAGCAAAGCGCGCTGCATTATGTTCGTTGGCAATTGCCAGAGAAAACAAAGCCCTACAATCATAGACAAAGCCAAGCCAACCCAATCCAATTCGGTCGCCCCAAAATTAAAATAACGAGTCAACGAAAGCCCGGCTGACATGACAACAAATGGAGCAACAATTGCGGCTGCAAGCCAAATTCCAAATTTCATTTCTCCCCCTTTTCCTTTCGCTTCTGCGCATCGGTGAGGAGGGAAGCACGAACCGCAGTGACCGGCGACGTGACCGGATGGATTTCGAGAACGGTAACAAATCGTTCTCCTTCGTCATTGGCCCCTTCGCGATGGCTCCAGGCGTAAGCGCGTTTGGCCCTGGGGTGGCCGTTCAGATCAAAGACTTCAACATTACCCACCCAGACGGTTTGC
>Ga0206928_1106_pt1 | contig 22006 bp, 19 predicted proteins | sample Alteio_BWOrgHeat_21_FD_152941 | JGI IMG/M metagenome (GOLD analysis project Ga0206928, IMG submission 152941) | Enriched cells from forest soil in Barre Woods Harvard Forest LTER site, Petersham, Massachusetts, United States -... | ecosystem: Environmental > Terrestrial > Soil > Temperate forest >... | reverse complement strand
AGCGCTTTGTTAAGCACAGCGGTAAAGAATTCAATTTCTTGAGTAATGTAACCCACTTTCATTTGGATACGCAACATATTCGCGGGTGAGATTTCTTTGCCATTTAAGTGCATCTGGTTGACTTCATTACCTAAAGATGAAAGCTGTTCTTGTCCATTAGTCAAAAAGCCCAGAAAACGTTCAATCGGATTGACTGTCTTGTTATCTAAATGGGTAGAAGGATTGTATTCCAGACCGGCTTTGGATAGGGCTATCCGTAAGTTTTCATCGATGTGCAAAAGTTTATTCTGCATTAAAGTCTGAGTAGCAGGTTTAATTTCGAGGTCGGGAGTTTTTAGTTTGCTTTTGATGACATCGATATCCTTAACTACTTGGTCGGCTTGGGCTGCAACATCCTTAGCACTGACTTTACCCAGCCGATCAACCCTTTTCCCCACATGGCTTAAATCATCCATCAATGAATTCTTCGACACAGGTTCAACTTTTTCAGAAACAGCACTTCGTGTAGATTTTTGATCGGGTACATTATTAGCTGTGTTGACAAGGGAATCGAAATGCTCTTTGTTTGGAGGCAGACGCTCCAAATCACGCACTTCATCAACGACTCCATCCACTGTTTTGATGGAGCTGTTTTTCTCTAATTTATCTATTTTTTCTATTTTATCATCTGTTGACATGACATCTTACCTTCTGCTAAGAACGAGGCATGGTGTCAAAAAAACAGACATCAGCCCTCAATCAGGATCTCGTGAATAATTATTAATAATGCGCCCACCCAATGCGGCAGTCGGCAGGGATGTGTCTACTGGACGTATGGGGTCACTCCGTTTCAGCGCTGTCTTCTTCGCTACCTCTTGCTGCGAAAAAGGGAGCCTCTTTTTTCTTGAGGTCTTTATTAGCCCATTCAAGCGAAACTTCACCTAGGTTCTTGATTGAAGGATTATCTGTTTTTTGCATAGCCTCCTCAATCAACTTTTCTCCTTTCTTACGTTTTGGTTTGCTCAGTAAAAAGCAGATACCCAAAAACGTCTGAGCTAGATAATTATCAGGCTCGTCCTTTAAAACACCTTCAAAAACTTTAGTGGCTTCCTTGACTTCCAGTTTATTAAGAGCAATATAGCCAAGTCCTATTTGAGGAGCTGTGCTATTTGGGTTTAATGCCTGGGCCGCATGGAAGATACGTGAGGCGCTTGTTTCATCAAGTTGTTTAACTGCAACAAAACCTGCTTCGATCAGTAAGGAGAAATCCTCCTTAAACTCGCTTATTTTATCATCGCTCATCGAGACGCCTTTTGCTTAATAGTTCCGCTAGAGTAGGTCGGTCAAATATTCCCAAGGCAACATGGCTGTACCACATTGCCTTGAGTGGGAATCGGCCTTGCATCCATAGGATGCCGTCCAAAAGTAAATGACAATCAGACAGCCGATCCTTAAGCTCTTAAGATTTCAAGTTACGAGCCATACTTGCGATTGCTGAATTGGATGCACTCACAACACTTGTTGCCATTTCAGATAATTGCGACAAGTGGTTCATTAACATTTGCATCTCAAACATATCGCCGATACTGATGGAACTTCTTCTACTTTTAATACCGCTAAGTTTTGCTTTAGCACTGACTGTAGCGTTATTAATAATCGAGAATAAAGCTTTAACACTAAATCCTGATTGAACGTTTCCACCGGTAAATCTGGTTAAATCGGTATTAGCCATTTTAAAATCCTCCAAAAAGTTTTAATTCACACAGACTATAAGTTCGGAGGTGATTCATCCTGGAAATTACATTTCCTGATGCTTAAAAAAAGCACCCCGTCTGAATCGCATCAACTTAAACCATCCTAGGAAGCGTTCTGTAGGGCCGCTAATCTGAAAACTTGCCTGCCCAATATTTACCGCTATTTAATGCGAAGTAAACATTTTGACTTGCAAAGCCTGCCTATTACGCGACCCTGCGGAACGCTCCCTAAGGAACTCACTTGGCGGCTGTAAAGCGCGCCATCACTTTTAATAAAGACGTGTAGCCATGGAGCAAAGCTCCAAATTTGTCAAACTCGTCCTTGTTTTCGCCGACCCTTAGCACCTCTTTAATGCCTTGAATTCGGTCTTCAATTTTTTGCTTAAGCTCTTTGTGTCTTTTCCCAACTTTAAGCTCGTTTTCAAGCTCAAACACAAACTCTTCTTGTTTTTTTTTCTTTTTCTGATTCTCTAGACCAAACATTGTACACCTCAATTTCAATCATCAGTCCGCAAGTTGAGAAACTATCTTCACCTAATTCGTATTATAGCATAAACTAATTATTGTTGCAAGAAAGCTGCTTTATTTCCATCAAACAACTTTATTTCGTGAAAAATATTTAATTTTATTGTCCATGAAACATCATTTTACTAATGATTAATATCAATTCTATATTTAACACCATCTTTTTCAAGGTAAATGACATTGGGCTGGATAATAGTAATTGTCATCCCGTCAAGAACGTCCCCTTTCATTAAAATCCGTCCATTAATCACGACGCTCATTTTACCGGCGTGACTAGATATACCCGTTACGTCGTATTTGTCGGAGATATTAACAAGGGATAATTCAGGTGCCTGACCCACAGTAGAATTTCTGACGCTGCGCACCCCTCTAATGTCCTTAATTTCTGATATGATCGATGCAATATCCCCAATTTTATCTGTAGGGATATTTCCGGTTAAGTTCACTTCGCCATTATTCAATTTAGGGACAACAGCTTTTAAACCTTTGCTTTGTAATATCGTATTAATGGCAGCCTGTAATTCTTGTTCGATGATCACGCGGTTTTCAAGCAGATCAGGATAGGGAAAGTTAGCGCTTAGATATTCTGAAAGTCGGTCCGCTTGGGCGCGCATTTGCAAGTATCCCGACACCACAAAAAGCCCAGGGGTTGGTAGCCATCAAGTTGATTCCGCGATAATCAGGATTTTTTTCAAGGACCTGATTAATCTCTCTCCATACATATTCGTCGATGATGACACCGTTATCATCGAGATTTTTTATGAAAGGCATGCCGCGAAGGGCATACAGCAATTGATTTTTATCACCTATTGTCAACACATGCCCTACAAGCAGAAGTTGACCTGTCGAAGAATTGTAGCTATATTTTACGTTAGGGAATGGATCTAATGCACTGCTTAAAACTTTTGAAGTATCGATGGTTTGTGTGGTGACGACAGGTTCATTTTTAAATAGTAAGGTTGTTCCAACGGCCCCTAACAAAAGTAATCCGGTTAAAATCGCAATAAGGAAAAGGGCGCCAAAATTTTTACTTCGTTCAGCTTCGGGAGCTTTAATCGGCTCTTGTGCAATGGGAATTTCAGTAGCAGGTGGCGAGGCACTAGGTTCAGCGGTTTTGGGTTCTTCCGATTGTAAAACTTTAACGATAGAGGGCATAAGAGGAGAGATAATGGTTTGCATTTCCCCTTCGCGGTCAAAGACGACAAAGGAAGTTGTCCCTACAGAAACGAAAGAATTGGGCTCAAATAGACGTTTTCCTTGTAAGGGTTCTCCATTAATGAGTGTTCCGTTGCGGCTTTTTAAATCTTCTAAAAGCAAAGTATCGTCCGGATTGACTGTGAGTCTGGTGTGCTGCCTGGAAACACTTGTATCGTGAAAGACAATGTCGCAGGCATTGGGATCGGTACCGATAATATAGCTTGATCCTGTTTGCATGGAAAATTCAGCGCCGTTGTTAGGACCACTGATTACCTTTAGAAGCCATCTTCCTGTGTCAAGCAAGCCGAAATTAATTTCAGCAATGCGATATTTATCTGAAGGTTCTTCATCAAAAATGGAATCATGCCTTTTACCGTCGCTTTCTTCACTGAAATCATCTTGAAGGGAGGTTTGGTGGGAAAAATTTTGCGTAGTGGAATCTTTTCGATCCTCTTCTGTTTTTTTGGTGATATTCGATGGGTCCATGTTGGGTTCTTTAATCTCTTGCTGAGGTTTTTGTTTAATTGAAGAATCGCCGGCAAGGTCTTGAATACCTTGCTGATTCTGATTTGTCGCCGTATCTGCTGTTGCTGTCCCTGATATCCTATCCATCGATGGATCTATTGCAGTATCTACCGCTGTGTTTTCGTTGACGACCGCGCCATCATGAATATCATTAACTGCAGAATCTTGAATTGCTGGATCTTGAATTGCTGGATCTTGAAGAGGCTCGATATCGTTTTCTATTTGGCTTAGTTCGGTTTGATCGGTGTCAAGGATATCATTTTTGTTTGAGATTTCTATTTCTGTGGCATTGGGTTCATTAATGAAAGCGTGCTCTTCTGTCTCAACAGAGTTAAGGGGGAGTTCAGTGTCTTCATTCTTAATTACTTGAGCTGCATCTTCGGTATAAAATCGAAAAGTGCCATCTCCAATTTTGACAGCATCGCCATTATGCAGCAATCGAGGTTTTTTGACTTCTTGTTCATTGACTTGGACCGGATTAGTTTCGCTTAAATTTTCAACCAGTATCCCTTCAGGGGTAGCACGGCAAATCAGGTGTTTTCTGGAAGCAGAAGGATCTTCGACCAATAGCTGACAAGCATCTGGGTCGCGTCCAATCACCCACTGATCGCCATCCTCTAAGGAGAGTGTTAACCCTTTTAAAATCCCTTCTTCAGCAACAAGTTTTGCAGCCATATTTCACCGTGGTTTTCTTTTATCTAGTCAAAAAATGCTGAGGCCTTTTCCTACCTTTTCATCCATTATACTCATATCTGAATAATAGCAGTAACCTTGATAACAGTCATTATACCCATAAGCCAAATAACCCGTAAGCTTAATAAATTGTTTGCACCCCATAAATTAAATTATCCAGTGTTAGAGGATTTGTATTCTTCTAAATTCTTTAGATTATAGCTAAGAGTATGCTTATGCAAAAATCGTGCCTAATCTAAGTACGTGTGCTTTTCCCGGTGTTGCCTATCGTCGTAGAGCTAAGTTGGTTGGCGGGGGTAATGGCTTCTTTCACGACTTTCAGCACTTCTTTTTTTAGAGAAATACTTTCTTTAAGGGTTTCAATTTTGGAGGAAATATTGCTGTTTGGGATGGTTTTTATAATTTCATGGAGAGTGACTTCAAGTTTTTGAAAACTGGTTAGGGCGGCGCGCGGGATGTCCAAACTCATCCCATCGCGAATTGTTTGGAGGATTTGGTGGTATTCTACTTCTAATTTAGCATTTTCTGTTTGTAAGGATTCGAGATTTTGGTTGGCGACTTTTAAGGATTCTACATGATTTTCTTGAGATTTACCAGTATTTGCAAGGTTGGTGGCTTTAAGTTCTGTGTGGTTGATTTCTCTAATTTCTATTTCAGCTTTGATTTTGGCTAATTTTTTATCCATATATTTGGTAAATTCTAAAAATCGTTTTTCATTAAGCTCGGAGGTGGATTTACCTTCGGCAGAAGAAGAATTTTGAAGGGGTATTTTTTCTTGAAAAGTATTTTTTGTGAGAGTAGTTATTTCCTCGCGAGTTCGCTCAGATATGGGCGAGGAAGAGAATGTTTGATTGTTTTTAGTGGCATTTGTTGTTTCATCGGCCGGCTTATTCGTTAAGGAAAGCGCAAAAGCTGCTCTGTAAGATTCAAATTCTTCGTCGTCGATGATTCTAATTTTGTTGATGGTGACGGGGACCATTTGTCCGGTATCATTGGACCTACCGACAGCTTGGCCGATTGTAAATTTTGCGACATCATGTCTGGTACCGGCTAATTCTCCGTTTTCATCAATAGAAAAAAGCATTTTAATTTTTTTTAGGTCTTCGGCAGTTGTTTGTTTAAATTGTAGGTTACCACGGCCGTCATCAACAAAAGTACGTATGTTTTTAATATCCAAGGCAGCTTTGAGCTTCTCTGTTTCATTGAGTTCTACATTTGTGATTTTGATTTCAGTTTTTGTATCGTTCATTTTAATTGTATTTTGTTTTTCTTTTTCATAAATGTATTTTTCTTCTGTAGAAATTTCATTTTTCATTTCTTTTTTTTGATTTTGCAATTGTTTTAATTTATTGATGATGACAGGGATATCTACGCGGTTTTGTGGATCTTTTAGAGCTTGCGCAAGTTGTGTTTTATTCATGGAATCATATTTAGAAGTTTGTGAATTAATGGAATTCATTCTGGCAAGATCTGCATGTTGTAAGTTTTTTGCAATAAGACCAGACTCTTTATTTTCTTCCCTATGTGATAAAATGGGTTTACCTACATCATTTGCTTTAACAGAAGCAGCAGGAATTTCTTGGTTTTGATCTGAGGGCAAACTTGTATGATGATCCGAAAGAGGTTTTGAGATTGTCTCATTATTTTTTTTCGCGACTAAGATTTGCTGGGAAATAGTCGCTGCTTTGGAATCTATAGTGTTTGAAGATGTTTTAGCCTCAGTCGGCGACATACTTGCATTAGGCTCGACTGCTTTTGGTAATGGAACGGTTGTTCGATTTGCGTAATCTCCATAGCTCATAGCAACACCTATGTTTTAGTGTTTAATACCAGCGTTGATTCTTATACTAATTATAAAACTTAAATAATATAAATAAAACTTTTTAATTAACTTTTTAATTAATTTAAATAAATTATTTTTACTATAAAATGACAATTGCGGTTCATCACACAAATGAGTGGTTGGCAGAGAGGCCGAGAAAAAATTAGAATGCGAGCGATTTTATCAAGATTTTTTCGCAGATTTCAAATTCCCTTCCCTTCCATAACGTTCACGTTCCGTTGTGGAAGGGGAGGGAATTTGAAAGATGCAAAAAAGGTTGATAAAAGCGCTCTGCATCTCTATTTTTTCTCGGCTTCAGAGAGGCATTGCTATGGCCTGAAAGGCCAATATCTCATAGCCCAGGCCGCAACGAAGTGGAGGCCTGGGTAGCATCAAACAAATTCATGAGGCCTGAAAGGTCGACATAATCTCGTGAAGTATTGTGTCGGCCTTATAGGCCTCATGGTTTTATTTGTCATTACCCAGGCCTCCACTTCGCTGCGACCTGGGCTATGAAATATTGGCCTTTCAGGCCATAGCAACCGCTCTCGATCAACCACTCATTTGTGTGATGAACCACAATTGCGTATCCGTTTACGGGGAGGGGGTAGGTTATCTGAATATTGTAAATCAATAGCTTATAATAATTGAGGTCTAAATCACTTTTGAAGTTGTCAATTTGTTTATTATAAATTTAAATTACTGAAAAATTGTAAAACCAATTGACTTTTTTTTGTAAAAAAGATTAATTTAAAGGTTGGGTTCGGTTTCGTATGGGTTCTATATAATAAAATTTTATATTAATTTAAAAAAGGAAATTCTTATGTTTAAAATACTTTGTTTCGGTGGCGAAAAAGCGCCTCATTCGACTGCACCAAAAGATGCAGTTAATCCATCTAACTTTTCTACTGTAAAAGTTCCTAAATCCTCAGGCGGAAGTAGGACTCAAAAGAAATGGGCTAAAGATCTTCGTGAACATAATGCTTTAGATGAGAAAATTACAAAGAAGAAAGGTATTCTTTCAGGTTTGCAGAAAGAACATGCGAATTTAGAAAAGGAAAATGTGGATTTAAAGAAAAAAAGTAATGTTATCGGTAAACAATTGGAAGCTTGTGACGATTCAATTGAGGAATATGAAAAATTAATAGAACAAGCACAGAAAATGCTGAAAAATGACGGAAATTCTTAAAGTCATTCAAGTAGTCCATATCACTTTCAATCCATGATTTGCCGCGATCCTGGACACGCGCTTCACGTGCGCTCAAGATCGCGCCAAATCATGGATTGAATAGTTACCAAAAATACAAAGAAATAAACATTGTAAGCGTTCATGGAATGAAGAACGTTGTTTGTTCCGGCATGATTTTGGTGTGATCAAGCAGTGGAAATATTGCCCGCATTAAAACTCAGGCAAATACGTATGTCTGAGCCATGATAAGGATGAACCCAATGCAACATATCACTAGGAAAAAGAAGCAATGTGCCTGACTTGGGAGAGAACGGATATTGAGTGTTATTTTCTATCAAATCTATTCTTCCGCTAAAAGGATATTCTTTCGTCGGTTCCTCAGTCCTCACATAATAAGCGGCGCTAATCTGACTTAAGGGGTGTATGTGAGGCGCATTATAACTTCCTCCAAAAGCGACATTAAACCACGAAGCTGTATAATCAAAGTGATAGCTGTTAAGAGGCCTAACCCCAAACTTTTCATGGCAATTTTTAATATATTCATTCATGGGATTTTCAAAGGCAGCAAATAATCGAAGCAAATGATCGGTATAAGCCGTATGTTCTCCCAATCTAGTATGCAAGTTGCGCTCACTATGCCACCCGCCGATATTACTATGTTTTTCTTCCAGGCCAAGGGTGTGAACTTTCGCAATTTCATTCCGCACATATTCTTCCAAATGTCGATTCGTCTCCTCTAAACCTAAATGAAATTCATAAATGTGGGGATTCACTGTTTGATGTGTGTCCATAGAACTAGCCTCTAAATTATGTTACTTGATAGGTGTGGGATTTAACGCTTCCTCACGCCAAAAATCCATTACATTAATGAAATCCTCTAAAGAATTTCTAAAATCTTTATAATCCGCTGGATAATCCACAATTAAAGTCAGCGTGAGAATTGTCCCATCGGGATTTAGGCCTAAAATCGCCCCTCTGGTGCCCTGTCCAAAAAGATTTCCCATCATGGCCTGCGTGACGAACAATTCTTCTTTAACCTTAGGAAAGGGTGCGACATTGCATTTAAGCATAAATCCATCATTTGGAATATCCGACATATCAATGGAAAGTCCATCTTCCAATGGAAAGGTGTAAACTCCCGGATTGAGAGAGGATAAATTGGTCTTTCCGAGTTCCAAATCCTGAATAAGCTTAGGAATAAAATTTTGTAGCATTTAAAAATCTCCAAAGGGCGCTTAGGAAGTGTACAACAATTATTTACGTAAGGAGGCTGCAAGTGCATTTTGCAAACCTTCTTCAATTTTTTCAAGTGCAGATAAATTCTGAGCGATCTGATCTTCATTTGCTTTAAATGCCTCGCTTGCTTTATCCATTTGATTTGAAGCAAGTTGTCGATAAGCTTGCAACATTTCTTTCAATCCTTCTTGCTGGGCAATCGTTAAGTCTGTGGCTGCTTGAGTGGAGGCGGTTGCCATTTTTTCAAAGGAAGAACCTAGTCCACCTATGACGTTTCCTGTGTCCATAGCATTTGGTGATTTGTGTAAGATACCAAAACCGAGTCCGAGTCCCGATGCGCAAATAGCTACACCGGACATCACGGCGGTGACAATATGGATCATTTGATTTGTTTTGGCTATGTCCATAATGATATCGGCAGTTGTTTGAGCGAGTGTAACAACGAGATTCATGGCAGCAAGTTGGATATTGCCCTCAACAACCTTGCTTTCCATTAAGACCCTTTGCATTTGCATATACGACATTAAAAAAGCTACAAAAACATTCCCTGCAAGCCATGGATTTCCTCCGGAAGTTTTTCCCAGGGTGACTTGGGTATTAGGAGTGTCATTTACAACAATGGTTCTACCTTGGTCTATGCCGCTCTTAATATCATTTGAAATGTTATCTTCTGTTTGAAGGTTATTATTAAAATTTTCTTGGGCGACTCCCAACCCATATCCGGTATTTTGGTCCGGAGTATGGTAATTTATTTCCGGTAACCCTTGATTTTGAGAGCCTGTGTTTTGATCGGAATCCCCATCTTGGGTTGCCATGCTGTTGGATGTCTGAGAGGTGTTAGTTTTTGAAGTACTTGATTGAGTATTGCCTGATTGATTGACAGTCGTTTTGGTACGGCCATCTTTGGTTGCTGCGTCAGTGTCGTCCTCGTCCCCGCCGCTTTGGGAATTTCTGGCATTTTGAACTTTTTGATCTGACGATTGACCAAGTGGTTGCAAGCTATTCTTAGCTTCTGCAATTAACTCGGAAACATCACCCGATATTGCCCCGTTTTCTTCAAGAGCAGCAGAATTGCTGATCACATTCCCGCCTATTTTTCCCTTCATGAGTGATTGCTCGCAAATAGCGAGAAGCGATTTAATTGGTTGCAAGCTTGGTACGGTCGGATCGATATTGCCTAAATAAGCGATAATAGCGGCATCTCCCGTTAGGTTAGCCATGATAGCTATATTGAGCTGGCTGGCTAAGTCGATCACTTCGTTGACTGCTTTTCCAATCGTATCTTTTTGGCTGTATCCCAATTGGGTCATAAGGGCGGAGGTCCCTTTTGTATGATCTCCGCTAGGATTTAATGTAATATTCGAATGTGTACCGCTTTCGGAACCCGGAGGTTTCAAATTTAAATACATATTATTGAAATCAGTGTTGGAGCTTACATTATTGCTAATTCCACTCATATAAATACTCCTTGCATGCAATGGCATGCCTTTATTATTTGCGCATTGAGGCTGCAAGCGCTTGTTGTAAACCGTCTCGTATTTTATCTAATGTTTGTAGTAATTGAACGATTTGATCATCGTTTGATTTAAAAGCATCGCCTGCCTTATTCATTTGATTTTGAGCGATTTGATTGTAAGAACGTAAGATTTCTTTCAATCCTTCTTGTTCTGCTATCGTCAAATCTGTGCCCGCTTGAGTAGCAGCTGTTGCCAGTTTTTCAAACAATGCGCCAAGCCCGCCGATGCCGGTACCAATGTCGATAGCACCCACCCTGGTGCCGAAAGCACTATAGCCCAATCCGCAGATTGCTGTGGCTACAGCAATCCCCGACATAACTGCAGTTACAATATGGATCATTTGTTGTGTTTTGGCGATACTCATAATGGCATCAGCAGTTGATTGAGCCAGTGTGGTGACGAGATTCATGCCGGCCAGCTCTACTTTCCCTTGAACCACTTTGTTTTCCATCAGAATTCTTTGAATAAAATTAAAGATGATTAAAAATGCGACATAAACGTTTCCTGCAAGCCATGGATTACCGCCGGATGTTTTTCCGATGGAGACTTGAGTATCCAATTTTTCACGGCTTACATTGACTCTTCCGGTTGCGATGTCATCTTTGATTCCATCGGAAATTATTGTCTGCTTCACTATATCGGCGTTAAGATTATTGGCAGCAAATCCGGATCCCGGATCCGATGTTGAAGAATCCTCGTCGTCAGCTTGTGCCGTTGTATCGACACTGCCATCCTGATTATCACCTTTACTATCGGAATCGTTCTTGGCATCTCTGATTAATTCAGCCACATCGCCGGTAGAGGCGTTCTGCTCTAGTGCCGTGGCATTAAGTGCGGTTCCGGTAAGTTTCCCTTGTTGAAGGGCTCTTTCAGCAATCATAATAAGAGCTTTAACAGGGGGAAAAGAAGGCTGAGTAGGATCTATCGTATTTAAAAAGTTAACCATTGCTTGTTCCGCGCTTTGGGGAGATAGAAGAGAGATATTTAGTTGACTGGCTAAACTCACAATCTCATCCAATGCAGATCCGATATTGTCTGTATCGCTATAACCAAGTTTTTCGGCTAAGGTTTTTTTTCCATCCTTACTCCCGATTGTTTCTCCTTTTGCATCGGTTACAATGCTTGTGTAGGCATCGCCTATGGGATTTGGAGGGGGAAATTGAAAAAACATGTCGAGACCTGCGTTTGCATCAATACCGGCATGGTGGTTAGGGTTGGTAATGTCTGCCATAATTCGCTCCTTGAATTCATCAATCGCTTTTGAAGTCATAAAATAAAATTAAAAAAGTAATGATTTATATAATGTTCACCATGCCCGTTAACTGTTGATTCGGATCTCCCATACTTGTAGTCCCTATAGTGATTTCGGCTGATTTATTAATTTGAGCAATATCTTTTTCTATTGATAGTAACGAAGTATTCAAACTTTCAAAAAGGCTACTTGAAGCATCTAAAAACCCTTCATAATCTTTGGAATCGAGTGCCAAGGCCGCTAATTTTGTTGCTAAAGCCACCGCTGTAATCCTATCTGATTTCAATTCTTGTAGAATAACCTCTTGGTTTAATTCTTCTTCTTGTATTTGCTCCGCTGAGGCAACGCCTTGTCTTAGATGAGGGGCTTCATTTTCTATTAAATTTGTAGGATCGCGTTTTGCGGTCATAGAGGCTGATAAGATCACTAGATAAGTGGCTACTTGAGAGAGTATGGAACTCCCTAACTGCTGAGCTTGAGGATCTCCACCTGCAATGGCGATGGCTTCTTGATAAAATTTTTCGATAAACCCGGAACTAGTAGCCAATTGAAGCATCGTTTCAAAAGCAAAAAAATGGGCATTATCAATATCTTGTGAACTTTTGAGAGGGTAAAGTCCAAGTCCGGATTGAATAGCTAAAGAGCCTAAACTTGTAAATAAAACGAAACTTAAAGTGGTGAGATTTGAAAGCATATCGCTGCTTGCTTTATTATTATTTGCCATTAATCCTAATTGAAAACCATTCATTAAATTTTTAGTAACAGCTCCAAAACCTGGTCCAATAGCTCCCAAAGAGCTATCGTTTGAATAGAGCCCAATAGAAGCTGACGCTAACGCAATGAATAGGGGAGAGGAACTAGTGATTGGCAAGGATAAGGCTGTGGCTGCTATTTCAAGTGTCTTAATATTTGCTAAGACCACTTGTAAATCAGGACCCAAACTCATACTTTCCAATTTGGTTCGGATAGTCTCTAACTGTTCAGCCGCCTTGCTTGCAGCTTGTATAGCCTGGGGACTTAATTGTCCTCCTTTAGTGGTGCTAAGGCTTAGATTTACTGATTGCATCAGTTTTAAGGGACTCTGTAATTGCGATAAGACACTATTAAATCCATCGAAATAACGATAATTAGCCCCTTGATCAGTTAAAAAATTTGTAGCGGATTGCGTGACTTCTAAGCCATTACTAATAGCGCCTTTCAAAGCAGCAAAAGGAAGCAAGAGATTCAAGGTTGTCCTTGCAGCTTCTAAAGAAATATCAGAAGGTTCTTTGGCCGCATTGTTTGTTTGCGTTAAAATTTTAGCAGTCATTTGAAAAACATTGTCAAGAGCGACAAAAGTAGGATTTCTTTCATCGAAAGGTTTATTACCTTCATTGGTAAAACGAAGGAGTAAATCCGCCGGCAGTTGATTGACAAGATCTTCGTATGTTTGTTGCCAGTTATCCCCTGTATTATTTTTAGAAAGTTCCGATCTCCGTTGAATTTCTAGAGGGTGATCAAGTAAGGGGTTTTCTGAGGTTGTTTTATATCCAAATCCCCCTATATAACCGGGATTATAACGAGGATTAAGTTCGGTAAAGGCTTTTTCTATCGAATCATGCACGATCCCAAGGGCCGCCTTATTGATTTCAGTCCAAGCGGTTGCCTCTAAATCCCTTTGCAATGGAATCGATGGGCCTCCCACGTTGCCGCCAACGCCGGTACCGGTAGAAGTCATAAACTTTCTCCTTTTTTCAAGACTTCAAAAGTTCAGGAAAGACAGCTAATACAGCTAATTATTATCGGCTTCTGTACCACGAATTTTAAGCAGCGGTATTATTAATCATAGCCGCTTGTCCTTCCACCAGTCTTTTCTCCAAAGCAGCGAGCCTTACTTGCGCATCATTTCTAATATGGTCATACATGGGTTCACTACCGCAGCGCGCGATCACATTGCATAACATCACGCCGGCTGCCACATCATTGTTTTGGCTAGCGTAGCAGTCATAAGCATAGAATAGGCAAACAGGACTTTTTAGATCGAGAAAAGTTCCCAACATGTAACAATACAAAGCATATTCATAATCTTTTAATTTGTGATGACATATTCCTAGGGCGGTAGCAAAGTCTGCGTTCAAAGGTTCTAAGGATAGCATGACTTTAAAAAGTTCTCTTGCATCCGAATAGTGTCCTGCCGAGAATTTGGAATAGGCATAACTATATATTTGTGCCACCATTTCATCGGATATCTCCATCGCGTCTTTGGGAGACATTCCTTTCTCGAAAATCTTGACCATCAGTTTCGCATATTCTTTTTTTTGCTCTTTTGAAACATTCGGTCCAAGCTTGTTTACAGTTTGCTTAATATATCCATGCAATTCTTCAGAAGTAATCTCTTTTTTAGGCAAATCTTCAGATGTGATTTCTTTCTTTGGTGTGGATTGTTCAGCCATGAAAAACTCCTTATCTTCTAAATGATTGATTTTTTATGCAACCAGGTCCGACATGACCTGGCTTGCATCACTCCATTTTTTTCCTTGGAAGTTACTGATTGAAACAATCATGTCACTGCCGTTTTGAAGCAATTCAAGTAATTTAGCGATTACCTTTTTCAGCAGGGCAATAATTCCCTGGATGACTTCGCTATATGCATCGGCTTCCCCTTTGATAATATCCATTTGAGAAAGAAGGATATTGTTATTCATTTTGACGCCTTCGGAAGAAATCGTAAGGGAGGCTATTACCGTTGCCACTGTAAGTCTGGAGATCTTTACAATTCTTTCCGCTACTTCAGAGCTAACTTGGATGGCTCTTTCGATCATTTCTGCGAATTTAGCCGCCATAGCTTCTGTGGCAGCACCTCCTGTAACTAATAACAAAACAATCATAATCGCTAACATCACGACAATTTGTACGACCATCGCAACCATTTGCTGTGCCATTTCACTTCCTCCGCAGGCTTTAACAACATCTTGGATGACATTTGCATCGCCAAGAAATAAATAAAGTGAAAGCCACGGACTCAATGTGGCGCAACAAACGAGAGTGTTAATGAGTGCTGCAGCTGCAGGCGGTAAGTTTTTTGAGATAGTTTGCATTAATTCCTTCACCGGATCGGCTTTTTGGCCCATTGCTTGCGAGACGGCCACGCTGGCAAAATATGCCATCCCAATGAGCGCGCCGATAGGGCCTAGACAACAACAAAGAATCAACAAAATAATCCTGATAATCCATTCAAATATTTTTGCAAACGGACCCATACTCGCCATTTTGGCTGTGGATGCCTTTGCTTTGTCGGCGGCTCTTTGCTGTTTATCGATATCATTCAAACCCATATCCAATTTAGCGCGATTCATTTCTTTAGAAGCATCTGATTGTGAAGCTTGCATTGCATAGACGGATTCTTGAAGTTTGGATAAGGCTTCTCCGATTACTTGTAAGAAGTTAAGGTAACTAGTTTTTTCAGGTCCCGCAGCCATTCCATTCGCTTTAGCAGTTGCTTGATTTATAAGTTCCTGAGCGGTTCCAATTGCTCCAAGAGCTTGTTGCTGAGAAGCAGAATTAACTCCTGCGGGAGGAGCTAACGTGGTAAGGGTGGATGTCCAGGTCGGATCGACACCATATTGAGCAACAATTGCAGCATTTGTTTGCTGAATAAGTTGCTTAGCTACCGCCTGTAAATTGGCGGGTAGCGCAGAGAGATCGGGATAATTTTGTAAAAGGAGCTGCTTGTCTGCTGCAATTTGCTTGGCCAATTGTTTGATGTCATCGGGTATTGAAGGATCGTTTGGATTGGCTGCATATTTTGCCAAAAGAGCTTGTTGCTCAGGCGTCGCATCTCCGGTGTAGTTCGCAATGGCTTTTTGATAAGATATAGAGAAGTTTCCATTAAGAATGTTTTGATATTGAGAAGGGTCGACAGGTGGACTATAGGATGTATCAAAGCCCCATTTAGCTTGCATCATTGTGATGGTCTGCCCTTCTAACTGTTTAAGTAAGTTTTTAAGGGTCGGTGTTCCGGTAGCTAAGCCATTATGCATTGCTCTTAAGGTATTGGCGTCCGCTTGACTTAAACTGCCATCATTGACTTTGGATTGAAGTAAATTTTCGAATGAAAGCTCGTTCTCCACTCCTAATTTCATGTTAAAAACTGAGGCATCTACAGGCAGCGCTTGCCAATCACTTGTAAATTTAAAATTATCGGCTGTTAAGGTAGTAGCTTGCTTTATTAAGCTAGCTAGTTGATTTTTTAAATCCGGACTCAAGTTAGCAGCCCCACTAGGATCGTAATAGGCGAAGGTTAGCTTGTCTTGATCGGCTTGAGGTAGATTTGCGATAAGCGAGGCAAAATTTTGATTTTGATCGTTTGCTACATTATGTTGAATAATTCCCGCCGCAACGCCGCTTGTTTGTGCCAATGCGTTAATTTGAGGATCAGTCACTGTATCATTTGCGTATGCTTCGCTGTCGCCGCCTAGTGGATTTTGAAGGGACGAGTCAAGATTATTTAAAATATCTTGTTGAACAGATGCAGGTGGGTTAGTGAGTAGATTAAGACCTTGGTGAGCAATCGTAGGATCATTAACTGTTGGTTGTGTTAGGTTAGGTTGGTTGGAGTAGGTGACATAAGGTGATTTTGCCGAGTCAGTCGTGGTTTTGGCATCTGTTTGGAATGCTTGGCTGATCACATCTTGCCATTGTTGATCTTCCAAACTAGTGGAAAAACCAGTAGAAAGGCCCAAATCAGCTCCGGAGAAGGGCCCCGAAACGCCGCCGCTCCCTTTTTGATTGGCAGCAGGAGGTCCTTGTGATGGATCTGTCCAGTTAGATTTGGTTCCAAAGCCGGAATTATTTAAGTTTGTTGAGTTATCATCCATTTTATTCTCCTCATAGGATTAGCAGAACTAGCAGGATTATGTATCAGCATTTCCCTTTTGAATTTTTTCAACTTCCTTTTTTAAATTTTCAACAGTAAGTACGGCCCTATCTTTAAGGATTTTGAATTCGGGTTTTTCTCCTGCGCGTTTAATGGCCATTTCCAAGGCAATTAAGGCAGAGACGGGATCGCCTATTTGCATAAAACAATCTGAAGAATGATAAAATGAAATAGGGCTTTCCGGATCTATCACTCCAACGATCGTATAAGCATCTAAAGCAGCTTTATAATCTTTCACCATATGGAAACAGGCTGCCAGTCCCATGGCATATTTGGGATCCGTTGAATTAATCATGAGAAGCAGTCTAAATATTTGGACGGCCTCTTTATATTTACCCGTATTGTAAAGGCGATAGGCTTGTCCATAGACCCCTTCAACCATTGCATCGGTCAATCCCAAAGCATCTTTTGGGCTAGCACCCTTACGGGTCACCCTTTGTATGGCAGCTTTCATGGAATCATTACTGTGTTCTTCTTTTATTCCTGCTCCAATGTTTTCTACGGCCCTTTTAATTTGCTGTTGCTCGCCTTTCATTTTTTCCCCCTTGCAAACGGAATTTAGTTTTATCAATGTTACGAGGTACCTCTTTAAGGCAGAACAATCATGTCGCGCACCTGTCACATCACGATGATACGATGCAATAAGTATGCCAAATACCATCGACTCTATTTTAATAAGTTCGTTGTTATTTAAATATCGCAGGCAATAGGCCTGATAATTCTTGAAGAACTGCAACCCCCAAGTTAAGTTGTTGGTTTACGGCATCATTGCTTTGTGAAATATTCGATTGTAAAGCTTTAGAGTTATCGGAAACGACTGATTGTCTGTTTTGAAGTGTTTGGATGAAGTTGGAATTTAAGCGGTTCATATCATCGCGGCTTGTTGCAGCATCACTGCTCGTTCCGGAAAAGGCGAATCCATCTCCTTTAATAAAGGTATGAACTTGTGCTATTGTATCTGTGTAAGCTGATTGCCATTTACTTTGAAATGTCAATAAGTTCGCTTGAGCAGCAGCCGCATTTTGCAGAGATGAGGTCATTTTCACCAATTCAGCAAAAATTTGATTTAAAATAACTGTCGAGGAATAATGTCCAATTCTTAGAAAAGTAGGATCAGGGGGCGCTGTGGGAGTTACGGGAGTTATAGGTAAGCTCATAAATTTTCTCCTTTTTTTGACTTCCGGTTTAACCGATATTGATTTTAAACATCATGCTTATCGTGCAATACCATCTGCCATTTTTTGAATGATTTGGCTAATTGCCTGGAGTACTGCTGAAGCTGATTTATAATATTGCTCAAAAAGATTAAGGTAGTTTCTGACGGATTCTGTCTGTGTGGTGTTTAAAGATTGTCCGGCAGTGATCGCATTTGTAATGTTCTGTTGGATAAGTCCAGCAGAAACTACTCCGGCGGTAGCGGATTTGTTGTAGTTATCAGTTACCCAATTGACTGCCCCGGCAGCCGTGGTCCCGGCGCTTGTTCTATTAATGTCAGCTAAAACAAGACGCAATTTCGCAAGTAAACTGTTAGAGTCTACTTTTCCGGTGGCACTAACAATCGGAGTTGTACTAGTCAACACACTGATTTCAGTTTTCAACTGACTCTTGATCGAATTCATTTGTGCTTGGAAGCCGGCAAGCCCGCTAACAGCAGCAAATGAAACAGAAACAGAGACCGGTGTACCGAAAAAGGCACTTGCGGCACTGGTATATCCTTTAACTGACTGATTGGCAGAAATGTAACCGGCACCGAAGGTCCCTTTGCTTTTTACAGTGACCAAATTATGCAGGTTTTGTATCTGCGTTAACGTATCCATTGCCCCTTGCGTCGTGTTAAGTAATTGTTGCAGGGATCCCATTTGACTGACAAGCAAGTCATTTGCTGTTTGTACATAAACAAGTTCGATGAAAGCTTGCAGCGTATGCGCAGAAGCATAGGGCGACACTGACAATATTGGAGCTATTATTGATGTTGATGATATTGGCATTCCCATAATTTTTCTCCTAACTTTATCGCGAAGATTGATGCTCTAAACTAGATGGGCATCGCGCATCGCATTGATATCCGAATTTGTTTCTCATTTTGATCTTGAACGAACTCAGGTTCGCTCCTCAAAATTTTAAAACGTTATAGTCATTAAAAAAATTTTTTGCAGGTTTTCTGCACTGCTAGAAGTGCGGGATTAGGAGGTTTGCCAATCCTGCGTCTTTAGCAAGGCGGAAACAAAGGAAAGAGGGGGAAGTGTTCGATTACACCACCCCTTCTAATTTCTAGTTTACTATATAAATATTTATTTGTCATTTAATTGTTTTAGTTCGCTTTTAATTATTGTTTTAATATTAAACCGGAATATCGATATTTTTAACGTAATTACTTGGTTGGGAATGACTATTCATAATTCCGGTTTGTGCAACATGTAAAAAAGTCGTACCTGGATCTCTTAAGCGTTCTGCAAAGGCATAAAGTTCTAGGGTAGGTTCCATATATTGGCGGAAACTTTCTTTCACTTTCTCTGTCGCCGTTTTATCGTCTGTGCTAAGGACTTGATCCAATTTTTGACTGATTAAGTCGCGTATCGAAGTTTGCGAGCCTGGGACACTAGGGCCCATCACCGTGGAAACAAGATCATTTGCAAACTGTTCGGCAGCAGTTTGCGATAATCCAATTCCTTCAATTTGTTTAATTGCCCCTGCATAGAGATTTTTAGAAACTGAATCGACGGTAGCAGGTGAGGTGCCGATAGCGGCATAATTTCCGGTGACGGCTAAAGTGGCAGCCGTCAATGCCTGTTGGCTTGTAGCGCCATTAGCGATGAATTGATTGGCAAGTTCATCCCTTAATTCCCGATTGGTAATATTGGGGTTGCCCCCAACAATTTGGCTCACCTGGTCATTGGCAAGGATAGTTTTGGAGAGGTTGTTTTTTGATACAGCTTCATTTAAAATCCCTTGATTAATAATCTCCGATTGCAACGTGTTATGAAGAAGGTTTGTCGCATCGATCGCTGCTTGTGACGTAATTCCTTGTTGCTGTAAGTTGTCGACGAAGCTTTGTTGGTTTAAATTTCCATCGACAATGGAGGCATTTAATGAAGCATTCAAGGCATCTTGTGCTTGACTTTGTGAGATGTTAGCTTCAGTTGCAAGCTGCTGGCTAATTTCATCATTAACAATTGCGGCAAATTTTTTGTCGTTTAAAACAGCCTCTGCATCCACTTGAGAGCTTGCTGTTGTTTGAGATCCTGTTGCCCCGGGTATGGTGGATACAACTTGTCCAACAAGCTGAGGATTGCCTAGGGCTTGCCCTAACTGAAATAATCCTGTTTGCAAAAGAACGAGGTCTGCAGCGCTTGCCAATTTTTCGGCAAGGCTATTCAAACTTTGCGCATCGATACCGGGAAAGGCTTTTGATAGAATATCTGTTATTCCGGGTAACAGGGAGCCGTTTTCAATAGCTTGGCCTGTTTGTTCTGCAAATGCTCCCGCTAAACTGGCAAGAACCGGAGAGGAATTAGGGTCTATAAAGGGAAGCCTTCCCTCCAGCAGGCGTAAAGAAGAAGATCCTGCTTGTAATCCTATTTGCGATAGTAATGTGGTCAGTAGATAATTAATTTGCTGGGTAACTTGAGGGAAATTTTTTGCATATTCTTCCTGCGTTACCCCTGCGAGATATTTACTTTGAGAAAGTATTCCCTCTATAGTAGGAGTGCTGAGTGAAGTGACTAAAGTCGTTGACGAAACGGATCCCGTATCGGCGGTTCCGGTCGAGGTCGTTGCGTTATTCGGTGTGTAAAAAGCAGAGGGGATAAAGGGAAGTTTTCCTTGTAAGAAAAATTGTACAAATGAGACGAAGGACGACTGCTGTTTTAACATTTCTGCGGTGATGGCAAATTGACCGGTCATGAGTCCGAAATAACTTTCAAAAAGGGCATTTGCCAACTCGACCGGGGTGCCGGCCCCTTTAGAATCCATTTTATTGACCGCTAAAGGAAGGGGGACTGATGAATAAACAATGGGAGCCATGGGAGGTGTTCCGGGAGCTGCTCCGACGATAGGCAGGGGAGTGGCAGTTGTATTGTAGTCGGGTTGAGTTGCCAGAGGCTTTTTTCCGGCATTCAGTAATTCTTGGTTAGCGTGACTAATCGTTGCATCGTTGGCATCAGTAAGTACATTGAAGTGATCGATCGCATTGTTCGTTTGACTGACAACACCATTTTGCTGTTGTGCAAAAGTATTATACTGATCAATTGCAGTTTGTAATTGAGTACTCGTGATACTTCCGGTGTTAAAGCTTGTAATGGCTGCATTCAACTGATTAATTGCTGCCTGTACAGAAGGGATAGTGCTTGTGTAAGTGATGAGCTGAGTATTTAGAGTGCTTATATCGGTTAAATTATTACCATAAGCAGTGGTGTATTGAGAAGCGACATCTAAGAAAGTTCGATATAATGCCATTAAATCGAGCGAATTTTGAATAGAACCATTGTATAAATCGTTTCTTGAATTCGCGCTTTTTTGTTGGACTTGCCAAGCAGTTTCATTAGCTAAATTTGTATTGGTAAGGATGATGGAAGAAAATCCCACAATAGACAAGGCTTTTCCGCTGGCGAGATCTGCGGAGTAGCTGGACTGATTATCCAATCCTGTAGAACTAAATGTTGTGAAGCTACCGGAGCTAAGGGCCGTTGAAGGGACTGGAGTGGAAGCCCCCGGTGTTATTGGAGTGATCGACATAGTCTTTCTCCTATTTAAGGTTTAGGCTAGAAAACTAATAAGTATTAGGTAAGTTCTAATGAAAAGAAATATCAAACTTATTAGCTTATTGCTTGCCTAGTCATCATTATAACAAATAATCTATTTAAAATATTTAATTATTATATAACTATTGTATATAAGCTATTCCTGTTGTAAGCGTTCACAGGGTGTAGAGCAATGTCATCAATTTAACAAAATTTCTATCATCTTTTGTCGCTAAACCACTGCCCAGATGATTGCAAAAGTATTTCGCGTGTATTGCAGCGATTTTTCAGAAGTCACCTATACCCGGGATTGGAAAAAATCGATTCTCAACGCATAAAAATGCCTTCAATGAAGGAGCCCTCAAAGAAGGTATGTTGTTTACGGGGTAGGCAACGTAGCCGCGGCCGGTTCCAGGCACTGCCATATCAACAATCTTCAGTAGTGCGATGTTAAAATTGAACTGGGGGAAGATTGTCAACAGCAATGCCAGGCACCTATGTCCTTACGCGCTTAGCACCTTCAATCAGTCGCTACGACATGGGTGCCAGGCATTGCTATGTTGACAATCTTCCCCTCATTCAATTTCAACATCACATCACTGAAGATTGTTGACATGGCAGTGCCTGGAACCGGCCGCAGCTACAGTTGTTTAAAGAAAGCAA
>Ga0206928_1105_pt1 | contig 22011 bp, 13 predicted proteins | sample Alteio_BWOrgHeat_21_FD_152941 | JGI IMG/M metagenome (GOLD analysis project Ga0206928, IMG submission 152941) | Enriched cells from forest soil in Barre Woods Harvard Forest LTER site, Petersham, Massachusetts, United States -... | ecosystem: Environmental > Terrestrial > Soil > Temperate forest >... | reverse complement strand
ACATTCATTACTTCGATTCCGTGCGCGTCAATCTCGGCCTGTTTCAGAAGGATATCAACGTCACTTGGGACTTGGCTCCTCACGATCTCTCGATCATGGATTTTCTGCTGCGGCGCGATCCGATCGCGATCACCGCAGTCGGCGCGAGCCATGCAGGCAATAACATCGCCAATATGGCTTATTTGACTCTCACCTTTCCGGATAATCTGCTCGCTCATTTCCATGTGAACTGGCTTGCGCCGGTGAAAATCCGCCTGACGCTGATCGGCGGGTCGCGCAAGATGGTCGTTTACGATGATGTCGAACCAACGGAAAAGGTCCGCATCTATGACAAAGGTGTAGTGGTCAATGGATCGAGTGAAAAGCGCTATCAGGCGCTCATCAATTATCGGATCGGCGACGTACTGATCCCAAAGCTAGACGCTACCGAGGCCTTGCAGCGGGTAGCCCAAGAATTTGTTTCCGCCATATCCCAAAGCCGGCCCGCCCTCACCGATGGCATTGCCGGATATCGCGTGGTCCGGTTGCTTGAAGCGGCCCAGACGTCGCTTGATAACGGCGGTCGGCCCGTGGAATTGAATGGGGCCATGCTCGGTTCGGTCGAAACAGCGCGCTCTACGGCCTGCGCCCAATAATTCGAAGGAGGCAATGAACGAATGAGCTGGCAGCGCATAGCCGGCGATGTGAAGTTAGGCAAGGACGTAATCATTCGCGATTTTGTGAACCTTTATGGCTGCTCGATCGGAGACAACACAAAGATCGGCACGTTCGTGGAAATTCAGAAAAACGCAGTGATCGGCGCGAACGCTAAAATCTCCAGCCACACATTTATTTGCGAAGGCGTAACTATCGAGGATGACGTCTTTATCGGTCACAACGTATCGTTCATCAATGACAAGTATCCACGTTCCACCAACGCAGACGGGGCGCTTCAAACCGAAGCCGATTGGAAAGTTGTACCCACACACATCAAACGTGGCGCTTCAATCGGAACCAGTTCGACGATTTTGTGCGGGGTCGTCGTGGGAGAAAACGCAATCATAGGGGCAGGAAGCGTCGTCACGCGCGACGTTCCCGCTAATACAGTTGTGGCCGGTAATCCGGCCCGCTTCATTCGAAAGGTCAAAATCGCATGAACGTTCCCTTTGTAGACTTGAAAGCACACCACCGCGCCATCGAAGCGGAATTAAACGAGGCCATCGCGCGGGTCCTCCGGAATACGGCCTTCGTCCAAGGGCCGGAGGTCAAAGCATTCGAAGACGCTTTCGCTGATTATATTGGCGTCGCTCATTGCGTAGCCGTCAATTCGGGAACGGCCGCCCTTCACCTAACCCTGCTGGCACTGGGCATCGGCGTTGGCGATGAGGTCATAACTGTTCCTAACACCTTCATTGCCACGGCCGAAGCGATTAGCGCAGTCGGTGCGCGGCCCGTTTTTGTAGATGTTGATCCACTTACTTACACGATGGATCCGGCCCTCGTCGAGGCCGCGATCACGCCTCGCACACGGGCCATTCTCCCGGTCCATCTCTATGGGAATCCTGCAGAGATGGATTCGTTATTGGGCGTAGCGCGGCAGCATCGTCTCGCTCTTATTGAAGATGCCTGCCAAGCTCATGGCGCCTCGTATAGAGGCCGGAAGACAGGCAGTCTGGGGAACGCCGGCTGCTTCAGTTTTTATCCCAGCAAAAACTTGGGGAGTTGCGGAGAGGGCGGGGCCATTGTCACGAATGATGCCGATTTAGCTAAACAGGCGCGCATGCTCCGGGAGCACGGTTCTGTGCGCAAATACGAGCACTCCTTCCCCGGATATAACTTCCGCATGGAGGGTATTCAAGGAGCCGTGCTGGCGACCAAGTTGAAACATCTCGACAAGTGGAACGATCAGCGCCGTGCTCTGGGTGAGCAGTATCACGAAAGGCTGGCTGGTGGTCCATTTGTGCTACCGGTGGAAACGCTCGAATCCCGGCACGTGTACCACTTGTACGTCGTCCAGACAAAAGACCGAGACGCAATACGAGAGTACCTAACTCAACGCGGCATCGAGACTGGTTTGCATTATCCCATCCCGTTGCATTTGCAAGAGGCTTACAAATCGCTTGGTTATCGCGCCGGGGATTTCCCGGTTACTGAGCGGCTGGCGAAGGATATGGTCTCACTTCCGATGTTTCCGGAACTTTCACTCGAGGCGATCAGCTTCGTTGGCGCCGCTTTGCTAGAGGCCGTGCACAGTGCAATGGCGGAGGCGACGAAAATAGGTCGATGACTACCACACGAGAAATCGCTGCTACATTTGGCGTCAAGCAGGTATCGACGGATCCGGCCTGGGAGCTGGAGTGCGCTGAGTGGTTGCGGGAAAACCACTCGACTGAGGCTTTGGCAGAGATGTTTGCGCGCTTTCGCGAGGGCGAAGGGTCCTTCGAGGTGTCCATCCGCAGGGCCGTATTTCGAGCTGTGTGTCGACGCGTGGGAAGTGACATTCAGATCGGCCCGGGCGTCGTGCTGAAGCATCCGGAGACAATGGAGTTTGGCGACTGCGTATTCATCGGAGCTCAGGCAATGATCCAGGGGCGGTTCGACGGAACTTGCCGCATCGGAAATCACGTCTGGATCGGCCCGCAGGCGTACTTCGATGCTCGCGATCTTGTGCTCGAAGATTACGTCGGTTGGGGACCGGGAGCCAGGGTACTTGGCTCGGCTCATACTGGAGAGCCTGTCGATATACCCATCATTGCTACCAACCTGGTGATCAAGCCGGTGGTGATCGGTTGCGGCGCCGATATCGGCGTGAATTCCGTGATTCTTCCGGGCGTGCATGTGGGTGCGCACGCCATTGTAGGCGCTGGCGCCGTGGTGACGCAGGATGTTCCGGAGTACGCAGTAGTAGCCGGCGTTCCGGCGAAAATCTTGCGCCTGCGAAAGTAAATTCTAGAGTCGGTATCAGAGGGCTATTCATGGCTACCACATTTGAGCTGGTCATCAAAGCTCGCAAGGGATGGCAGCCAGTCGACTTGCGCGAACTCTGGCGCTACCGCGAACTTCTGGGCTTTTTCGTCTGGCGAGACATCAAGATCCGGTATAAGCAGACCGCTCTGGGCGGGCTCTGGGCGATCCTGCAACCATTGATCAATATGTTGATCTTTGGAGTTGTGTTCAACCGCGTTGCAGCAATGCCCAGCGATGGATCGCCATATCCCCTTTTTGTATTCGCGGGACTTGTGCCCTGGACGTTTTTCCAGACCGCCGTCGGGCTTTCCAGCAACAGCCTGGTAGCCAGCGAGCAAATGATTCGCAAGATTTATTTTCCTCGGGTCCTCGTTCCTATAGGGCAGATTCTTGCGCTAGGGCTCGACATGCTGATCAGTCTTATATTCATGGGCGGGCTCCTGATTTACTACCGCTGGCACGTTTCCGGCGCACTGGTGTGGTTGCCGGCTTTTCTTCTGGGCAGTTGCCTTTGTGCGGCTGGATTGGGCCTTATTCTCGCGACGTTGAATGTCCAATATCGTGACGTGAAGTACGTAGTGCCTTTCTTCACGCAGATGATGCTGTTCCTAACTCCGGTTCTCTACCCTATGAGCCGCGTGCCGCAAAAGTTCAGGTTTATTCTCAGCCTGAATCCCATGGCCGGGATGGTTGAGGGATTTCGTTATGCATTGCTGGGTAGCTCGGTCTCGTGGACTCTGATCACAACTTCCCTTGCAGGCAGCATTGCGCTCTTCATCGCAGGGCTTTTGTTCTTCCGCCGAATGGAACGAACATTTGCGGATCTGATCTAGAACGGAAATGGCACCCATTATCGAAATCGATCGTGTCTCCAAGGAATACCGGCTGGGCGAGACGGGAAGCCCGTACGGCAATCTTAGAGAGACGTTGGCATACGCTTTTGCGAAGCCGTGGTCTGCATTGCGAGGCTCATCGAACGACCATAGCGCCAGGAAAAATAATTCGTTCTGGGCTCTGCGAGACATCAGCTTCGATGTGGAGAAAGGCGAAACGGTCGCTATTATCGGGTCTAATGGCGCCGGAAAGAGCACTTTGCTCAAGATTTTGTCTCGAATTACGGATCCCACCGAAGGAACGGTCAAGGTCCGCGGTCGCATGGCCTCATTGCTCGAAGTAGGTACGGGCTTCCATCCTGAACTGACGGGGCGAGAGAACATTTATCTGAATGGGTCAATCCTGGGGATGCACAAAACCGAGATCGATGCCAAGTTCGACGATATCGCCAACTTCGCGGGCATCGGCAAATTCCTGGGCACGCCCGTAAAGCGCTATTCCAGCGGAATGTATGTCCGCCTGGCGTTCGCAATTGCCGCACACCTGGACCCGGAGATACTCATCGTTGATGAGGTGTTGGCCGTAGGGGACGCAGCGTTTCAGAAGAAGTGCCTAGGAAAGATGGCTGAGGCTTGTGCGCGCGCAAGAACGGTGCTTTTCGTATCCCATAATCTGGCGGCGGTCGAGGCCCTCTGCCAAAGAGCCATCGTTCTACAGCAAGGATCGCTGGTTTTCAGCGGCACGTCCAAGGACGCTATCCGTTACTATCTGCAGAATATTTCGAGTGAAACTGCGCAATCGCGGTCGCATATCGTCGATCTGAGTGCATCTTCAAGCCGATCCGCCAAATATCAACCGCAGTTGAAACGACTGGAACTCTATACCGGAGAGGGCAACCCCCTTGGCGATGAATTGCCCGTCGGAGCCGGTCTGAAGGCTGTGATCCATTTCCATCTGGATAACAGATCTACCAGCTTCGACGTATCGATCGCCTTCGATACACCGAGCGGGCAACGCATTTGTACCGCCCACTCCGCTTACGAGCCCGACCGTCTGCATGAAGAGCGAATCGGCGATCAAACCTTCACGTGCGCGATCTCAAACCTTCCGCTCGTACCCGGCGAATACAAGATCGGGGTGGGTCTGGATGTAAGCGGCCAAGAGGTCGATTGGGTAGATGATGCAGCTCGCCTGGTGGTGATCAAATCTGATTACTACGGAACGGGAGTTGTGCCGACCCGGGGCAGTTTCCTCCTGCAAAATCGATGGGAACTCAATGAAAAAGCGGCGGAGGTTAGCCTGAAATGACGCGCGTCTTGGTTACTGGAGCGGCGGGGTTTATCGGAAGCCATTTGTGCGAAGGCCTGCTGAGCCGTGGCGTGCGGGATTTGGTAGCACTGGATAATTTCTCGCGCGGCCGGATGCAAAATCTTGGCAGATTCCGCAACTCGGTCACGTTGATCGAGGGCGACGTGCGGGACAGGAGAGTGCTCGAAGAAGTAACCAAGGATCGCGACGTTGTCTATCATCTTGCCGCGCAGTCGAGCGTGATGACCGCGGAGGAAGATCGCGAGACATCGTTTTCTTCGAACGTTGTGGGCACCTACAACCTCTTAGCGGCAGCCGAGAAAGCGGGCGCCGCGCGTGTGGTCTTCACCTCTTCACGGGAGGTGTATGGCGATCCCCTGGAACTCCCGGTGCCCGAGTCGGCTCCGCTTGCACCAAAGAATATGTATGGCGCAAGCAAAGTTGCGGGGGAAGCGATTTGCAGCGCCTTTCGTCACGCGGGCTTGGACACGAGGATACTGCGCCTCAGTAATGTCTACGGGCCGCGAGATCGAGATCGCGTAATACCGCTATTCATCGGGAACGCGCAAAGCGGGCACGCTCTAACGCTTTTCGGAGGCGAACAGGTTCTCGATTTGGTGTGGGTCGGTGTGGTTGTGGACGCATTGCTGAAGGCGGGGCTCGATGATTCCGCCGCAGAGACGTTGAACATCGGCGGCGGAATTGGTACACCGATTAAAGACCTAGCGAATCGCGTTTTACTCGAAACGAAATCGTCTTCCTCGATCAGCGTCCTGCCGAGCCGCTCACCCGAAGTGACGCGTTTTGTGGCAGACGTTCGCAGAGCCCAGCAAGTTCTGAATTTGAAACTTCCTCGAGATCCTCTTTCTCATCTCGCGGATGTGGTGAGATCGATGCGGGATCCGCACGAAATCACGCATCGCGGAGCGAGCTCGGCGAGTTCCCATTTGAACGTTTCGACACCATCTCCCGTGGATACTGGACCAGGAGCGGGGTCGAGGTGAACGCTTGAATCCCAGAGTCACTTTCGTAGTGCCTTGTTACAAGCTGGCGCATCTGTTACCGGAATGCGTCAACTCGATCCTGTCGCAAAGCTATCAAGACTTCGAAGTCCTGATCATGGACGACTGTTCCCCGGATAACACGCCGGAGGTTGCGCGGTCTTTCAATGATCCCCGCGTACAGCACATCCGCAATGAACCGAATCTGGGGCACCTTCGCAATTACAACAAGGGAATCAGCCTCGCGCGCGGCGAGTATATCTGGCTGATCTCCGCCGACGACCGGCTAAGATCCACCAAGGCTCTGGAAAAATATGTGCAGCTCATGGATGCGCACCCCTGTGTCGGATATATATTTTGTGCCGGCATCGGATTGGATAACGGAGTCGAAACGGGTCTGTGCAAGTACTCTGTTGTTTCCGAACACGAGACCATTTTTAAGGGGCACGATTTTCTTCGCAAGCTGCTCTACGCGAATGTGGTCCTCGCCAGCTCGGGAATGGTTCGGCGCGTTTGTTATGAACAGCACGGGGCTTTTCCGCTCGATCTGCCTTTTGCCGGCGATTGGTATCTCTGGTGCCTGTTCGCATTGCATTTTGACGTGGGCTATGTTGCTGAGCCGATGGTCAATTATCGCGACCATCACCAACTGAGTATGACCACGACGCTCAAGAAAAAGGATGTCGGCATCCTAATGCGGGACAGCCTCAATGTCTTGTGGCGCATGAAGCGAGAGGCTGAAAAGCATCATCAGGGGACCGTGGCGAAGTTTTGCGAGAAGGCGATTGCTTACGAATACGCGCGCTTTCTCACGGGCACGAATTACATTCCCTACCAGATGAGGCTAGATGAGTGCGAGCAATCTATCGCCCACTTCAGTCAATTTCCGGGCGAAGCGAATTCAATTTTGGCGAGAGTTCATCTTTCCACGGGTGATATTCGTCTGGGGCTAAAGGAACAGGGCGAAGCCCTGAGGCTTTATAAACTGAGCCTGAAACACGATAGCCTGCTTGCTGATGCTTGGTTGAAATACATTCTGCTGAATATGGGCGCCCTCGGAATGTGGGTTCGTCAGAGGAGAAGGAGTGTCGTCGAGGAGAAGAACACCGATCTACTAGCCAAGATGAAACTCCGTGAAGCGGCGAAATGAAGCCTGAGCCTATGATCAGCGTCGTCATCTGTACGCGCAATCGTTCTGCCAGTTTGCGCAGAACACTGGACGTTATCGGGCAGCTTTCATCCCCTGCGGATGCTTCTTGGGAAGTGGTTATTGTGGACAACCACTCGTCTGACGATACCAAAGCAACTGTCGAGGAGTTTGCGCGCCGCTCCTCTGTATCGGTGCGGTATGTTTTTGAGGCTAAAAAAGGTCTCTCTCACGCGCGGAATGCAGGTCTGCGGCATGGACGGGGAGAGATTATTGCTTTCACCGACGACGATATTCTTCCCGATGCCAAGTGGCTCGTCCACATCTCTGAAGAATGCTCAGCGTACCCGTCGGTAAGTATGTTTTTCGGGCAGACGCGTCCTTTCCGACCTGGTGTAGCCAAAATTTCCATGCGTGAAGGGGATTCTGCAGCGGTGTATCAGTTTCCATGTAATCCCGCAGAGCCGGGCTGTGGCAACAATATGATTTTTCGAAGAGACGTTCTCAATGCCGTCGGCGAATTTGATATCGACCTTGGGCCTGGCGTTCCAATAGCGGGAGCGGAAGAGACGGATTTTACATATCGAGTCCTTCGGTCCGGTGGGGTAGTGCGATATTCACCCACGATATTGGTCTATCACGATCACGACCGCTTGACTCGCAGAGCTATACATTCAGTGTTGTTTTCCTACGGCAAGGGGCGTGGCGGATACTATTGCAAACACATGATGCAACGTGATCTTTGGGCCACAAAGATGTGTTATTGGGAGATCCGCTACTTTGTTGCTTCAATTGTCAAGAAAGGGAGGGGGATCGCCGCGCTGATTCACTTATCCGGTATGGCCATCGGCGCCGCAATGCGGCTTGCGATGGAAATCAAGGGCCCTCGTAGCGAATACAGCCGATGACCACGTTTGAGCGACACGCAAGGCCCGTAATGCCACTAATCGCTGGCGCGGAAAGTCCTATTCCATTCACGACGTCGAGTGGGGAATGTCTTGACCCTTACGGGAGCGGATTAGCGATCGGGCGAGAAGTTCATCCGACGGTCGCCGCGAACGTGTTGTTTTTGCACAACAGCAGCAACTGGATTCGAGGCAGCGAGAACGCACTGCTTACTCTTCTCCGGGGTGTAGATCGAGAGAAGATCAATCCCTTTCTTTTAACTGGCAACTGTGAACTCGCAGCGCTGGCGGAGGCTAATGGAATCGAGACGTTAGTTCACCTTATGCCCGAGATTATGGTTGATGGAGCGTATGTGAAGCTCCAATTTGCACTTTGGGCCCGGACGGTGGAAACAATCGTCTCATGGATCAAGCAAAGAAACGTTTCCTTGGTGTATTGCAACGGCGGCAGCACCTGTCAGGTAGGATACTATGCTGCCAAAAAATGCGGCATACCCGTGATTTGCCATGTGCATTCCCCGTACAACCGGCGCTACATTCTGCTGTATCGGTTACATCTCGCTTCCAAGGTAATTTTTGTAAGCAAGGCTATTGAAAAGAGCATTCGGGAAAAACAGAGCTTCAAGGCCGAGTGCGAGGTTGTATATAACGGAGTGGACGTCGACCGCTTCCAGCCAAGTCAAGCGCGCGACAGAAGCTGGAGAGAAAAGCTATCTTTGCCTCAGGACGCGATCGTCTTCGGCCAAGTCTCTTCACTAATTCATAGAAAAGGCATTGATATTCTTTTGCGCGCCTTCCAACTCGTCACCCGCCAGTATCCCAACTCGCGTCTTGTTTTGGTTGGTGACGGCCCTCAACGTGCCGATTACGTCAGCTTAGCCAAGCACTTGGGCGTGGCCGACCTCGTTTCGTGGACAGGAAATCAGGCAGACCCTCTTCCCTTTTACCAGCAAGTGTTTGATGTGAATGTGCTTGCTTCAAGGAGCGATGCCTTTCCTCTCTCTGTCCTGGAAGCAGCCGCTTGCGCGTTGCCTAATATCGGGGCGATGGTCGATGGGATCCCGGAATCCGTGCTCAACGAGCAAACTGGTCTTCTGTTTGAACCCGGCAACCCTGGAAGTCTAGCCGAAAAGATGCTGGCACTGGTTGCTGCGCCGGCTTGGCGCAAGAGCTTGGGAGAGGCAGGGCGACGGCTTATCGTGGAGAGGTTCTCTATCGAAAGGTATTGCCGAAGTATCGAGCAGGTTGTCTGGAATAAATTAAGCGACGGCTAATGACCGCCGCGGGAAGAAACTATGCCTATTAAGCGAGTTGTGATTACAGGCGGGGCCGGATTGATCGGCTCGCATATTGCCGATCTGCTGGTCCGCGAAGGCGACGCGGAGGTCATCGTTTTCGACAATTTTGTACGGGGACGGCTAGAAAATCTCTCGTGGGCGACCGCGAATGGGCGCGTACGAATTGTTGAAGGAGACATTCGGGATAGTGCAGCACTCGGTCAAGTGATGCGAGGCGTCGATCTGCTTTTCCATCAAGCAGCGATTCGCATTACGCAGTGCGCTGAGGAACCCCGGCTCGCTCTGGAAGTGCTCGTTGACGGGACTTACAACGTCCTGGAAGCGGCTGTTGCGGCAAAGGTCCCGAGGGTTGTGGCGGCGTCTTCGGCGTCAGTGTACGGATTGGCCGAGGAGTTCCCCACGACTGAGAAACAGCACCCCTATAACAATCGCACTCTCTACGGCGCGGCAAAGACGTTCAACGAAGGGCTGCTGCGAAGTTTCAATGAGATGTATGGATTGAATTATGTGGCGCTGCGCTATTTCAACGTCTATGGTCCGCGGATGGATATTTACGGCGTCTACACAGAAGTTCTGATCCGCTGGATGGAGCGCATTGCCGCCGGGAAGCCCCCCCTCATTCTAGGTGACGGCACGCAGACCATGGACTTCATACACGTTGAAGATATCGCCCGAGCGAACATTCTGGCAGCTAAATCGGGAGTATCGGATGAAGTGTTCAACGTTGCGAGCGGTGTGGAGACAAGTCTCAATGAACTCGCGGACAGCCTGTTGAAGGTTATGGGCTCAGACCTAAGGCCGGAGTATGGGCCCGCGCGCAAAGTGAATGCTGTTCCCAGGCGCCTGGCTGAGACGACATTTGCCCGCGACAAGATTGGGTTTGAGGCACTCGTTTCATTGGAAGACGGGCTGCGCGGTTTGGTTTCCTGGTGGCAAGCCAACCGGGCCGCGGCAACTCCGCAGCTGACGGCTGAAGTGGGAGCTAAGGCATGAGCACCAGTACAACTCGATCATCGATTCCCATCGCCCGTCCGTTTGTGGGCCGTGAAGAAGAGGAAGCTGTCCTCGAGGTTCTGCGCAGTGGCTGGCTTAGCCAGGGTCAGCGTGTTGCCGAATTTGAGCGGCGCTTTGCGGAATATGTCGGCGCAAAACACGCCGTGGCTGTTTCCTCATGTACGACAGCGCTGCATCTGGCGTTGATTGCAGCAGGGGTCAGCTCAGGAGACGAGGTTTTGTGTCCTAGCCTTTCTTTTATCGCCACTGCAAACTCCATAAGGTACGTGGGCGCGACCCCAGTTTTCGTTGACATCGACGAGACCACGTACAATATGAATCCCAATCGGCTCGAAGAGGCGATAACGCCTCGTACACGCGCTATTCTCGCTGTTCACCAAATCGGACTTCCCGCCGCGCTTTCCGAGATTCTCGAACTTGCACATCGTCGCAATCTGGTCGTCGTAGAAGATGCGGCATGCGCGATCGGTTCCGAATATCGCGGCCAGCGCATCGGCGCGCCGCACTCCTCGCTGGCTTGCTTTAGTTTTCACCCTCGGAAGATTCTTACGACGGGGGAAGGCGGCATGGTTACGACGGCGGACGAAAAGGTCGCCGAGCGGATTCGCCACCTGCGGCAGCATGCCATGACGACCTCAGACCTGACGCGTCACGCCTCGCAGACCGTATTAATAGAGAGCTATGACGAAGTCGGATTCAATTACCGCATGACCGATATGCAGGCTGCCATCGGCATCGTGCAGCTTGGGCGGGTCGACGGATTTCTGGCGCGCCGGCGCTTTCTCGCCGAGCGTTATTCGAGAGAATTGGCGAAGCTCGGCTGGTTGATCCCACCGCAGGAGCCAGCCGGGTGCCGGCACAATTTTCAGTCTTATATGCTGCGGCTGAGCGATGATTCCCCGGTGACCCGAGATCAACTGATGCAGGGCCTGCTCAATCGAGGCATATCGAGTCGCCGAGGCATCATGGCGATGCACCGGGAACTGCCTTATCAGGATAAGAAATGGAATGACCACTTGCCCAGAACCAATGCGGTCGCGGATGGGTCGATTATCTTGCCCCTCTTTCACCAAATGACGGAGGAAGAGCAGGATTACGTGATCGACTCGATCCGCGCAATCGCGATCAGCCAGACGGATTCCAGCGCATGCTAGCCGTACAGATCACCGGTCCTATCCTTTATATGCAAGCCAGTGGTCATTCGATCGGGTTTGCCTCTTCGTTGCCAACCTTACAGCAACCTTAAAGTACCGTATGCTGAACAGTTTGGCTGTTTTTCACCCTCGCCGAAGAGCAAACGGCACGAAAAGTGCCTATCAACAGCAGATCGGGTGCATGACAGCCGGGGTTTTGGGCCAGATGGCGTTGGTAAGGGTCTTGATGCCAGCGGTCTTGACGATTTAGCGAATCTCGCACGGGGGTACGGTGCCCAGCCACTTCACTCGCCACCTCTACGTACACGTGTTCGTAGCCTTGTTGGCTTTATGCTGCCCGCGCGCGATCTTTGCAGGACCCCCGACACCCAATCAGCCAATCCTTATAGTGCAGAACTCGGCATCGTCTGATCCGTATCAATACTTTGTTCCCGAGTTGCTTACCACAGAGGGTCTGAACGGTTTTCAGACCGCGCAGCTGTCTGACCTTACAGCAAGCTTCCTGTCGAACTACGACGTGGTCATACTTCCGCACTTCGCGTTAACTGCGGCACAAGTGACGCTCTTCCAGAACTTTGTGAATGCTGGGGGAAACCTGATCGGCTTTCGGCCGGATCAGCAGTTAGCAAGCGTGTTTGGAGTCAGCCCGCAAGGGACCACCTTATCCGAGGCATGGCTGAAGATCGATACGACCACGCAGTATGGCGTCGCGCTAGCGGCCCAGGTAATGCGCTTCCATGGCACCGCTGACAATTACTCGGTATCGACGGCAAAATCTGTGGCGACGCTATATTCGAGCGTGACCGCTCCTACTGCGTTCCCGGCAGCTACTGTGAATACCTATGGCATGGGCCAAGCGGTTCTCTTTGCCTTCGATCTGACTCAGAGCCTTACCCTTATCAGGCAAGGAAACCCGGCTTGGGCCGGCTATCCGAATAGTCATGACGGCTACAGCACCATGCGGGCCTCGCAGATGTTTATGGACCGTGGCTCAGGACAATTCTGGAATGACCTCGGTGACAGCACTTTGAACGACGTCCCACAGGCTGATGAGGAACTACGGTTATTTAGCAACGCTCTGACTTTGACGAACACGGCAAAACGCCCTTTGCCCCGGCTCTGGTACTTCCCGAACCAAGCTCGAGCGCTCATCCTGATGACTGGAGACCATCACGGTGATGCATCCTCCAACTCGAGCAGTGAGATTAATGCAGTGCAGTCGGCCGGTGGGTTGTTTCAGGAGTACTTGTGGTACCCATACGGGGCGATTTCCTCGGCCACGGTTCAGGGTTGGCAAAGTGCCGGGCACAGTTTCGGTGTTCATTTCGACGACACCGGGCAGACGGACTTTAGCGGTGTAGGAGGCGCAGCTGTTAGCTGGTCCGGAATGCAGAGCGTGATGACCACCGCTTTAGGTGCGCTGACTTCCGCTTTTCCAACTGTCCAGAACCCTCCCGGCACAAATCGAAATCACTACCTCATCTGGGTCAGCAACAATTCGAGTGGAGCGGCCGACCAGACAGCGAATGCGAAGCTGCTCCAGAATTTCGGCATCGGGATGGATGAAACGTTCAGCGCTTTTCCGAATCGCTGGGGCTACATGAGCGGCAGCGGGCTGCCGATGAAATTCTTAGATACCACGACGGGCAGCGTCATTCCCGTCTACGAACAGGCCACTCAATATGAAGATGACGCCCAATTGAGTAATGCTCCCTACAGCATGAGCTGGAGCGTGGACGTGGCGCAGGCTCATTATCAGCGATCGATTTCGGACAGCCTCAACAAATACAACACGGTCATCACTTTTCTCTTTCATCCCGATAGCTGGAGCAGCTACTCAAACTACGCCCAGACCGTTCTGCAGTACGCACAAACGAATAACGTTCCGATGTTGAATGTGGATACATGGAATACCTTCTGGGGTGCGCGCAGCGCCACTGGCATCTCGATGCCGTCCTTCGCGTCTAACACTCTTTCGTTCACGGTGAATGGCTCGACTAGCGGACTCAGTCTCTTGGTTCCGGAGCAATCAGGCTCAACCGTGGTATCCAGCATCCAGGTAGACGGCACATTCAAAACTTTCAATGTTATGAATCTCCAGGGCATCTTATATGCTAGCGTGGTTCTCGGTTCGGGTTCGCACAGCGTGGCTGCGACGTACGCGCCGGGCGCAAGCATTTCGGGCACAGTCTCGCCATCCGCCGCGGCTTTCTCAACCACGATGACGGTTCAGGGTGGCGCCGGCGGAAGTATCCGACAAACTGTCTCTCCGTCAGCCGACGGCAGTTATACGATCGGCCCACTACCCGCGGGGAATTATACGGTTACGCCAAATTCTTCCGCATACGTCTTCATTCCAACCTCGACCAATGTGACCCTCGGCAGTGCCAACGTAGCCGGCGTGAACTTCACTGGCACGACGCCATCAGCGGAGACAATTTTCACTACGCAGACGCCGGTGAGTACCGGAAACGACGGTGTGAATTACGAATTGGGAACGGTCTTCAAGAGCGGTGTGAGCGGGCAGATTACGGCGATTCGCTTCTGGAAAGCAAGTGGCGAGAGTGGGACTCATACAGGGCACTTGTGGAGTTCGAGCGGACAGTTGTTGGCAACCACAACATTTGCCGGGGAAACTGCTTCGGGGTGGCAGCAGCAGAGCTTGGCTGCACCGATCGCGATTGCCGCCAATACCTCGTATGTGGTGAGCGTCAACACGGGAAATAATTTTTACGTGGCGACCGGCGGCGGCCTGGCTTCCTCTGTCGTGAATCTCGATTTGAGCACAATCGTCGGCAACGATGGCGTTTACGGCTCTGCAGGCGTCTTTCCCACCAGTTCCTATCAAAGCGCGAATTACTTCCGGGATATCGTATTTACGCCGGGGACTACATACAGCGCGTCGGGCTCGATATCGCCCTCGACGAGCGGGGCTGGAGCAACTCTTACCCTGAGCGGGGCGGGAAGTGGAACCGCTACGGCAGATTCCTCCGGCAACTTCAGCTTTAGCGGATTGATCGCTGGCAGCTACAGCGTGACCCCGAGTAAATCCGGCTTCGTATTCACGCCGACCAGCCTGAGTTTCACCGTGAACGGCAGCAATGTTACGGGGCTGAGCTTCACAGCTACTGCGGGTACCACCTATTCCATCTCGGGCACGGTTAGCCCAACGACAGCAGGATCGGGCGCCAAGGTGACGCTTAGTGGTTCAGCGAACGCCACGGCCACTGCCGATGCGTCCGGTAATTATAGCTTTACCAGCTTGCTCAATGGCTCTTATACGCTCACGCCGAGCAAGGCGGGCTATACGTTCACGCCCGCCAATACCACCGTCACGATCAGTGGTGCGAATGCGACCGGTGTAAATTTCGCGGGCACGCTTACCGGGGAGACGATCTTCACGACTCAGACGCCCGCTGTGACAAACGCCAGTGATGGATCTGGCGTAAATTACGAACTTGGGACGGTCTTCCAGAGCGCGGTCGGTGGGCAGATCACGGCGATTCGCTTCTGGAAAGCAAGTAGCGAGAGCGGAACTCATACCGGTCATTTGTGGAGTTCCACCGGTCAGTTGTTGGCAACGGTAACATTCGCGGGAGAAAGCGCGTCGGGGTGGCAACAGCAGAACCTGACAACCCCGCTTTCCATTGCTCCCAATACGGCATATGTGGTGAGCGTCAATACGGCGAACAGCTTTTACGTAGCTACGAATGGCGGATTGACAGCCTCTGTGGTGAACGGCGATTTGAGCACGATTGTCGGCAATAATGGCGTCTACGGAACCCCAACGCAATTCCCGGCCAATTCTTTCAATCACGGCAATTACTTCCGGGATATCGTTTTCGTTCCGGGCACAAGCTATACCGCGTCAGGATCAATTTCTCCGGCGTCCAGCGGGGCAGGAACGACGCTGACCTTGAGCGGCACGACTTCGGGAACGGTTACAGCGGACTCCTCGGGTAACTTTACGTTTACGAACCTCCCGAATGGGACTTACAGCGCGACACCAAGCAAGACCGGTTTCACGTTTAACCCCTCGAGCTTAAGCTTTACTGTGAGCGGCGCGAATGTGACCGGCTTGACCTTCACTAGTCCCACGCCAACGTTCAGTTTGTCGGGCTTGATCAGCCCGACTACCGCGGGCAGCGGGGCCACGGTCACACTGAGCGGAGCTGCCAGCGCGAGCGTTACGGCCGATTCCTCCGGCAACTTCAGCTTTGGAGCGCTGGCCAACGGCAATTACACGGTCACGCCGAGTAAGACCGGCTATACCTTCACACCCTCGAACAAGGCCGTCACCATCAGTGGCGGGAACGCGACAGGTGTGAACTTCACCGGCACGGCCGCTTCCGAAACGATCTTCACTACGCAGAGTCCCGCGATCATCGGCGGGAACGATGCAGTGAATTATGAGCTCGGCACCGTGTTCGTCAGCGGGGTAGCCGGGCAGATTACGGCTATTCGCTTCTGGAAAGATTCGAACGAGACCGGCACGCATACAGGGCACATCTGGTCGGCTACCGGACAGTTGCTTGCTTCCGTGACGTTCTCGGGTGAAACGGCTTCGGGTTGGCAGCAGCAGAGCCTAACGACTCCCCTTTCGATTTCAGCCAACGTGCAATACGTCGTGAGCGTCAATACCGGCAACGCTTATTACGTGGCCACCAGCGGCGGCCTGGCGTCTTCGGTCGTTAGCGGGGATTTGAGCACCATCGTTGGCAACAATGGCGTATACGGGTCAGCTGGGCAGTTCCCGGCCAATTCCTATAAGAATGCTAACTACTTCCGTGACGTCGCTTTCGTGCCATAGTTAGCGGCACTAAAAGGTGATATGCAGGGCCAGCGTGGGGTTAACACGCAAGTGTAATCGCCACGAGAATTGGTGGCTTGAGGGCAGAAACGTCCTCGTTGAGGCATTAAGCCGTACATCGATTCCGCTGCGACTGCCGTTCGCTTGACTTTACCCTTCCGAGGCAAACATCGATTTTTCACACAGCTTGGCACTCACTGTGAGCTACACTGATCGCCGAAACCGATGCCTACTGAGAAGGCCTATTCAAAGCATTTCGCGATTTTAGGACTGATCGTCATCCTCTCGTTGTATCTCCCTGCGTCACGTGCCGTTATTGCTGCACAGAAAAAAACTGCCTCCGGAGAGCCAAAAGTTCGGGTGTATTACATCGCCGCCGACGATGTGATGTGGAATTACGCCCCTCGTGGAAGAAATCTCACCGGCACTCCGGCTCCCGAACAGGAAGGCCCCCAGAAATCAACTACATTTCGCAAGGCCGTGTATCGCGAATATACGGATGCGTCTTTCAGCACGCTTAAACCACGACCTCCCGAGTGGGAACATCTGGGCATTCTGGGACCACTAATCCGTGCTGAAGTCGGGGACGTAATTCGAGTTACCTTTAAGAACAACACAAAGTTCTTTTGCACTATGCACCCACACGGGTTGGCCTACGCCAAGGAATCAGAAGGCGCCATGTACAGCGACGGTAATTCGCCGGAGGAAAAGGAGGGTGACGCCGTTCCGCCGGGAAAGACGTACACATACACGTGGATGGTACCGGAACGGGCCGGACCAGCTGCAGCGGATATGAGTTCGATGCTTTGGGTATATCACTCCCATTTTGTCGAACCGCGAGATATGAACACCGGGCTTATGGGCCCAATTATCGTGAGCGCCAAGGGGTCCACGAAACCCGACGGCACTCCAAAAGATGTCGATCGCGAGTTCGTGGTGGCATTCTCCGTGTTTGATGAAAGCGAGAGCTGGTATTTTGAAGCCAATACCATCGGACAAAGGGCTTACAGAACGGACCTCAAGCTTACGGATCCGGCCGTGCACCAACAATTTCTCCTGTACAGCCTTAACGGTTATATAGAAGGTAATCTGCCGTTGATGACGATGAAAAAAGGCGAGCGGGTCCGTTGGTATTTGTTTGCCAACGGCAATCAAGACGACGTTCATACGCCCCATTGGCACGGCCAAACTGTACTTTTCAACATGATGCGGACAGATATGGTTCACCTGGAACCGATGATGATGGTTGTTGCGGACATGATTCCGGACAGCGTCGGGACCTGGCTTTTCCACTGCCATGTCAACGATCACCTCGAAGGCGGGATGCAAGCGCTCTTCAAGGTGGAACCCTGACGTCTTGAGATGTAACTCTTCTACTCCACTAAGCCTTTACTCCACTGGGCCGTAACAGCGACTTAATAGGTTACTAAGCGGACTATCCTTGGTCGATTCCGGGGTCTAATTCACTCCTAACAGTTAGCCCTTTTGTGGGTAATTAGCTGCACGAATTTGCAGTTACCGATTCATTCTCATCGCGCACAGCCAGGAACCCAGAGCACCTCTACGGCAACCTACATACAATCAATTACTTACAGGATAAGCGCGTCAAAAAACAGCTCGCTCCGTCCTCCCCTGATCGGCCCCTGACATGCGACATTTCTGCGACGCGGGCTTGCGAGGCATGACTGCAAGTCCAAGGGGAAGTGCGTGCCTTTTATCCCCAGAGTTGGGCACTTCTTCAAGAGGCGGGTGGCTTGGTCTAGTATTCGCCAGCCAAGCTGGCCAGTCATTTTCAATGATAAGCGGAATTGTGGGATCAACTCGGAGGCCTTTGATGCGGTCGATGCTCCAGGCGGTAACCAGTTCGTTTGCTACCTCGATGTCGAGGTCACTTCAAGCAAGTCGTGGCCTCAAGCAGGTGCGCAAAGCAGGGCTTCCCTTGTTTTTCCTTCTGGGAGTTTTTTCGATGCTACCGGCGAGTTCCGCGCAAGCGCAGACGTTTGGTTGCAGTCCTACAATGGCCAATGACATTGTCTGCGAAAACTCCAAGACAGGAAGTCCTTCGAATGTTTGGGATATTTCCGGAGCGGGAGATTCCACGATTCAAGGTTTCGCAACAGACATTAGCGTGAACCAAGGCAGTACCATCACCTTTAAGATCAGTACCCCAGCGAAGGCTTACACGATTACGATTTTTCGACTGGGTTATTACCAGGGAAACGGCGCGCGCCAGATCGCTAGCGTTACTCCCTCCGCGACTCTTCCGCAAACCCAACCCGCCTGCAAAACTGATTCGGCTACCTCTCTCTACGATTGCGGCAATTGGGCCGTGTCGGCCTCCTGGCAAGTGCCCTCAAACGCAACGTCCGGGATCTATATCGCGCTTCTGAAGCGCAGCGATACGGGCGGTAGCAATCACATCATCTTCATCGTGCGCAATGATAGCAGCCACTCTAATATTCTTTTTAAGACCCTGGATGAAACGTGGGAGGCATATAACGCATTTGGAGGTCACAGCGTTTACGGCCAAGCAGATACCTGGGATTTGCCCAATCGTGCATACAAGGTGAGCTATAACCGGCCGTTCATCACTCGAGGATTTGACAACGAATCGGCTACTTGGGTTTTCGGAGCTGAATATCCCATGATCCGTTGGCTTGAAGCTAACGGATATGACGTTACGTACTTCACGAGTGTCGATACTGCCCGCAACGGCAGCTTGATTCAGAACCACAAGGTACTTATGGACAGCGGCCATGACGAATATTGGTCCGGTCCGGAGCGTACGAATGTCGAGACGGCCCGCAGCGCCGGTGTGAACCTGGCTTTCTTCAGCGGCAACGAGGTCTTTTGGAAGACACGCTGGGAAAACAGCATCGACGGCACAAACACACCCTACCGCACCATGGTTGTGTACAAGGAGACGCTTGCGTTCGCACAAATTGATCCGAACGATCCGCCCACGTGGACGGGCACGTGGCGTGACCCGTCGTTCAGCCCACCGGCGGATGGCGGGCGGCCGGAAAATGCGCTGACGGGCACGCTTTTCATGGTGAACGGTCCGGCGACCGACAATCCCGGGAATCTCTCTATCAAGGTTCCGGCAGCCGACGGGAAGATGCGCTTCTGGCGCAATACCTCGATCGCCAATCTCTCCGCCGGGCAAACATCAACTCTTCCAGCCGGCACACTCGGTTATGAATGGGACGCCGACATTGACAACGGAGCACGACCCGCTGGCCTGTTTGATCTATCTACTGCCACATACACGATGACCGCCGACCTGTTGCTCGACCAGGGCGCAATATATGGCGCGGGGAGCGTAACGCACCATATGACCACGTACCGTGCGCCGAGCGGTGCCTTGGTTTTTGGCGCGGGCACCGTGCAGTGGTCCTGGGGCTTGGACGGCAATCACGACAATTCGTTTTTTACCCCCAATAATGCGGCCAGCAAGGATATGCAACAAGCAACGGTCAACTTATTTGCCGACATGGGAGTTCAGGCGGCGACATTGCAAAGCGGGCTGCTGGCTGCGACGAGCTCTACCGACGCGATTCCTCCGACATCGACGATCGCATCTCCAAAGGGAGGTTCAAGCGCAACGCTGGGAACGGCAGTCACGATCACAGGCACCGCCACCGATAGCGGAGGCGGCGTCGTTGCAGGCGTTGAAGTATCAACGGATGGCGGGACAACGTGGCACCCCGCTCCGGGCCGCGGGAGCTGGAGCTACACGTGGACGCCCTCAGTAACGGGAACGATCGTGATTCAGAGCCGTGCCGTCGACGATACCGGAAACTTAGAGGTTCCTTCGCCGGGTGTATCGGTTAACGTGTCGCCGCGTTCCTGCCCTTGCGATGTCTGGACGTCCTCGACGGTTCCGGCAAACGTAGACGATGGTGATACAGCTTCGACCAATCTCGGTGTGAAGTTCCGCGTGGATACGAACGGGGTTGTCAGCGGGATTCGTTTCTACAAGGCGAGCAAGAACACGGGAACCCATGTCGGAAGTCTATGGACCAGCACCGGGACGCTGCTGGGCAGCGCGACGTTTACGAGTGAGACGAGTTCGGGCTGGCAGCAGGTCAATTTCAGTTCTCCGATCGCCGTTACCGCGAATACTGTGTATGTGGCCTCGTATTTCGCGCCCAACGGCCACTATTCTGAAGATGACGGATACTTTACAACCCATGGCGTGGACTATCCGCCGATTCATCTGCTGGCTGACGGTGTAAGCGGACCCAATGGGGTCTACAGCTACAATCCGTCGAATGCGTTTCCAACGCTAACCTGGGCCGCTGCGAATTATTATGTCGACATCGTATTTACCAGCACAGGGTCGACGATTTCTGGCACCGTCAGCCCATCCTCTCTTGGCAGTGGAACGCTGCTGACTTTGAGCGGGACATCTGGTGCGACCGCAACTGCGGACAGTTCGGGGAACTACAGCTTTTCAGGCCTGACCAACGGGTCCTATACCGTGACGCCCAGCAAGAGCGGGCTCACATTGATTCCCGCAAGCCAGACCGTAACCATCAACAGCAATAACGCCACTGCGAATTTCACCGTGCAGACCTGGAGTATCTCCGGGACAATCACCGGGGCCAGCGGGGCAACACTGTCGTTGACCGGAGCTGCGAATGGAGTTGCAAGCGCGGACTCCTCTGGCAATTTCACATTTCCAAATCTGATTAACGGAACCTATACGGTCACGCCAAACGCGTCGGGATTTACGTTTAGTCCCGTGAGCCAGACTGTCACCATCAGCTCGAACCCAGTGACAAACGTTAATTTTACGGCGACACCGGTGCCGACTTGGAGCATCTCGGGAATCGTCAGCGGAACTCCAGCCGGGAGCCAAACTCTCCTGACCCTCGGCGGGGCGGGAGGCGGAACAGCCACAACAGACGCTTCCGGGAACTATAGCTTCACCGGTTTGATGAACGGGACTTACACGATTACGCCCAGCCTGAGGGGATATACGTTCACGCCCCCGAGTCAGTCTGTACCAGTCAATAGTGGGAACGTGAATTCAATTAATTTTTCCGCGGCGGTGGCCACGACGTTCACCATTTCGGGCACGATCAGCCCGACTTCGTCAGGTAGCGGAACCTTGTTGACTCTGAGTGGGGCTGCAAGCGGGACCGTGACCGCGGATAGTTCCGGGAACTATAGCTTCGCCGGCCTATTGAACGGAACCTATACGGTTACTCCAAGCAAGAGCGGCTATACATTTAGCCCCGCAAGTCAGACGCTGACGATTAATGGCGGCAACATGGGCGCCAGCTTTACGATTGGCGAAACTCTCTTCACCACGCAGACGCCTGCAATCCTCAATGATAGCGATGGTCCCGGAATAAACTACGAAATGGGCACGACATTCACGAGCGGTATTTCAGGAAGTGCCACTGCAATTCGGTTCTGGAAATCGAGTAATGAGACGGGCACTCACACTGGGAACCTATGGAACTCCAGTGGGCAACTGTTGGCTACTGTCACCTTCAGCAATGAAACCGCTTCCGGTTGGCAGCAACAGAGCCTGTCTGCCCCAGTCACAATCTCTGCCGGCACACAGTACGTGGTCACCGTGA
>Ga0206928_1104_pt1 | contig 22148 bp, 20 predicted proteins | sample Alteio_BWOrgHeat_21_FD_152941 | JGI IMG/M metagenome (GOLD analysis project Ga0206928, IMG submission 152941) | Enriched cells from forest soil in Barre Woods Harvard Forest LTER site, Petersham, Massachusetts, United States -... | ecosystem: Environmental > Terrestrial > Soil > Temperate forest >... | reverse complement strand
TTTTCACCACTTTGCCATCGGTGACGGTCACGACCCGGGCATTGGTGCTGGAAACATTTTTGTCGTAAAAATAAAAAGTCCACGTTGTGGGCATCGTCTCGGATTTATCACGTCTGCCTGTGATCTTCAAAAGTTGAGCATGTTTGGTTGGATCGGCGCTGTTCATGCCGAGACTGCTTTCGGCAATGGTGAGAGCTTTAAATGCGCTGTCGGGCATTGCGGATACGGCAGGGATTGGATCCGGTATCAACCCCTCGGGATTTATCGGCACTGCGGGGGCGGGGTTGATAATGTTATCGGGAATGGTCGAAGGAGAAGGCTTGATGGCAGATGGTATGACTGGCACGACCGCAACGGCAGGAGAAATTATCGGTTTGGGATCGGCAGGCGGGATCGGGTTCGCGGTTACGACGGGCGGTGGGACAGAATTTGCCGGAATTTCAGTCAATACTGTCTGTTGAGAAGTCGAGTTACCCGAGGTGAATGAAAAGCCGTTCTTCAAAAAGGAAAAAGAATGCTGCGGTCCGAGCCACACGAGCAACACGGTTGCCATCGTCACCAAGGCAACAAGAAGAGCAGCAGCGCGAAAAACGCCATAGTCGGCGCGGCGCGGCGCAGTCAACGCGGGCATTGGCTTGGTCATCGGGCCGGCTTCGGAATCGTCGGGCGGTTCCGGTATGACGGCGACGCCATCGGCAGAGGTCTCCACTCCGTAAGTTTGGGCTTGCTGGAGTGCCATGAGTGAATCCTGGTCAAAAGTAACGGCTTCCAATTTGTCCAGACCAGCGTCCCCGAACATCTGGCAATGTTGCAGATCACGCAGCAAGGCGCGAGCATCGCCGTAGCGCAAGTCCCGGGTCTTCGCCATCATTTTGCGGCAAATCAGATCGACGGACTTGGAGGTTTCCGGGCGATGGTCGCGAGGTTTGGGCGAAGGCTTGGTCAGCAACTCGCTCATGATGTTGTAAGGAGTCTCACCTTCAAACGGCGGCTTGCCAGTAAGACATTCGAAAAAAGTCGCCCCGAGGCTGTAGATATCGTCTCGGGTATCGGCGACCTTGGCGTCGCGGGCCTGTTCCGGGCTCATGTAGGCGGGCGTTCCCATGAATGAACCTCCCATGGTCAGGCTCGTGCGCGAATCGATGGCATTTTTGGCGAGGCCGAGATCGGCCAGCTTCGAGATTCCGCGCAGGTCGAGCATGATGTTGTCGGGCTTGATGTCGCGATGCACGATCGAGTTTTCCTCCGCGAGCACCAACGCGTGGGCAATTCCGGTAATAAGAGCGAGCGCCTTGGCCTCCGGGATCGGGCCATTACGCAAATGCCATGAGAGCGAACCGCCGCCGACATATTCGAGCACGATAAAATAGAGTCCCGTGGTGTCGTCGTGGGCGGCATCCATCACCGCGATGACATTCGGATGACGAATGCGGGCCGCGAGTTGCGCCTCGCGAATGAAACGCTCCGCAAGGGCGGGATTGTCGAGCGACAGGGATGGAGAAAGAATTTTTAACGCCACTTCGATCTGGAGCGTCTGATGCGTGGCCAGATAAACGGTGCCTACTCCCCCGCGGCCAAGCTCACGGATGATCCGGCAACGTCCAATGACGTCGCCTGGCTCGATCTTTCCGATGAGGGTGGGCATAAACATACTATTAGCTGAAGATTGGCAGGGGAACAACCTTGGACGACTTAAGTCGTCCGATTTCACTTAATCGCCCTTTATCAAGTGTTTCTGACACCAAATAGGGGACATCCATTGGACGCCATAGGGTTATGGGCGTTCATTTTTAAAATCCGTCATCCTGAGCGAAGCCGAGCCGGAACGTATCGGCTATGCTTGATGCTTTCCCGAGGCGAAGTCGAAGGACCCGGCTTGATTTAAATAAAGGTTTGAGATGCGCCAGAAGATTACTTAGCCCGTAATGGATCTCGCTTTTCACATGAGCGACAAGCGGGATTTTCTTCTGGTGCTTCAAAATCTTATGGCGCTCTTCCCGTATCTCGCTCAAGACGGCAAGATCCTTCGATTTCGGCTCGGGTAACTTTGGGGTGAACCTCTACCCTTGGGCTCGCCTCCACTCAGGATGACGAATCAAAATGCACAGTCGCCAAAGCGTTGTTGAGCGCATCAATTTCTTTTTTCGTGTGTGCCGCGCTGAGGGTTACGCGCAGGCGCGCGCTGTTACGTGGCACGGTTGGGTAGCGAATCGCCGGAATGAAAAAACCTTTTTTACGCAAAACTGTGGCGAGACGCAAAGCGGTGGAAGCTTCCCCGCAGATGAGCGGCTGAATTGCGCTCGACGTGGCGATTTGTTTTTTCCATGGAGCCGGAAGTCCCGACTGGAAGCGCGTGATATTTTCCCGAAGTTGCGCCCGTAGCGATGCGCCTTCCGGTTTACGCACGAGATCGACAGCGGCACGGCTTACCGCGATGACTCCCGGCGGAAGCGCGGTCGAATAAATAAAACTGCGCGCGCGATTGACCAGCCAGTCGATCAAAGTTTGCGAACCTGCGATATAACCACCGACGCTTCCAAGGGCTTTACTGAACGTGCCCATGACGATTTCGACACGACTGCTCAGTCCCATCTCGGCAATCAGTCCGGCTCCGGTGATGCCGTAAAGTCCCGTTGCATGTGCTTCATCGACGAGCAGCCAGGCTTTGTGATGGTCTTTCAGCTCGATGATCTGCCGCAGCGGCGCGGCATCACCATCCATGGAAAAAATCGATTCGGTCACGATGAGGATGCGTCCTTTCCCGCTGGAAAGTTTTTGCAGCAAAATCTCCAGTCGTCCCGTGTTGTTGTGCGCAAAGGTGCGGACTGTGGCGCCGCTGAGCCGTGCGGCATCGATCAGGGAGGCATGAGCGAGTTTATCCAGCACAACGGTGTCGCCCTTGCCGACAAGAGCAGGCACGGTTCCGAGGGCGGCGGCATAACCACTGGTAAAAACCAATGCGGCCTCCTTCTCTTTCCATGAGGCGAGTTCTTCCTCAAGCTTGAGCACGATCGAATCGGTTCCCGTGACGAGTCGTGAAGCTCGTGCGCCTGTGCCGCGATCCGCCGTGGCTTGTCGTGCGGCTTCGATCAAAGCGGGATGACGGCTTAAACCGAGGTAATCATTGGCTGCGAAATTGAGAAGCTTCGCGGGAAGTTCGTCCGCAGCTTGGAGGATACGGCGCAAATGGGCTTTTTCGAGCGCAGTCAGTTCCGCACGGAGGGCTTGGTCGAGGTTCATGAAATCATTTGCCTCGGGGAGGATACCCCACTTGCTCCTGATATTTCAATCCAGGCAATGGCGCAATTCGACGGATTCCCCGGGTTGAAGCGAACCCTTGCTCATCACGGCTTCTTCGGTGTGTGGTCAGAACCTGGTGTCCGTTTTCCATCCGGCTTGCTTCGTGGTCGTTGGTTGATTTCTGTCTGCAAATTTTTCTCGGCCTCATCCAGTTTTACCATTTGATGGGTGAAGCGTTCCTGCAAGTCAGACTGGGTCTTTCGCAACGCCGCCTCCAACCTCTTGGGCACACTGATATCGGTAAAGGTGATTACCACGCCGTCGATCCGGTTTTCTTGGGTACGGTAAGGCATGATACGCACCGTGAACCAACGTCCGTCGCAGGCGGAAACTTGTTTCTCGATAAGGACCAACTTCCTTAAGACTTCACGCGAATCATCGACCAGCGAGGGATAGTTCAAGGCGGTGACGATGTCAGAGATGGGACGTCCGACGTCGCCGGGGATAAGTTTGATGATGCTGGCAGTCTCGGTGGTAAAGCGCCGCACGAGGAGCGCCTCATCCAGGAAGAGGATGGCAATATCGGTGCTATCGAGCAGGTTTTTCATGTCGTTGCCCGTCCGTGACAGTTCGTCCACCTTGGCCTGCATCTCGTGGTTGACCGTTTGCAGTTCCTCGTTCATCGACTGCATCTCTTCCTTGGAAGTTGTGAGTTCTTCGTTGGTGGACTGGAGCTCCTCGTTCATCGACTGCAATTCCTCATTGGTTGATTTGAGTTCTTCCTGCGAGGTCTGCATCTCATCGCGGGCGGCCTGCAAATCCTCGTGGGCTTGCTGGAGTTCCTTCGCCATCGCGGTCACCCGGGCGTTGTGAATCGTCGTCCGTTTGGACGAGTCCGGCGCTTTTGCCATGGACTCCTTGGATACGTCCATAAACACAACCATCACCATCCCCCGCAACGCTTGCGGGTTGCTCAGGGGCTGGACGGTGATGTCCACGAGTTGCGTGCCTCCGTTGGTTCCCACCTTCACATTCTTGAGCGTGACGACGCTTTTTTTCCGGACCGCCTTGTGAAAGGCTTCGCTCAGCGCGTTGTCCAATCCTTCGCGGGACATGGCAAAGAGGTTCCAGTTGGCTTTGCCTGCTGCTGGCTCGAGGTATTTGCCCGTTTTTCCGCTGACATAAAGAATATCGCCTTCGTTTGTGACGAGCACAGCCGCCGGGGAGTAACGCTGCAGGAGCAACTGATCGGCAAGCGACTGGAGGTTGGGAGTTGGCGACAGCGTCCCCCCTCCCCCTTGAGTGGATGAAGCCACGGTTGTGTCCGGTCGAGCACGGGTAAACGCGGCGGGGAATTCGGTAAAATTGGCATGCCGCGAGGTATCCAGTCGCCGATAAATCCGCAACTTGTTTGCCAGCGGTGTAAAAAGATCGGTAGCCGTGCCAATAGTTTCCGCGCTACCCAGAAGCAGAATCCCGCCTGGATTCAGGCTGTAGTGAAAGAGCGGCATGAGTTTTTTTTGCAACTCCGCGTCGAGATAGATGAGCAGGTTTCGACAGGTCACGAAATCGAGCCGGGTAAAGGGCGGCTGCATGGCGAGATTTTGCGGGGCAAAGATGACCATCTCGCGAATATCCTTCCTCACGCGGTAATTGCCGTTCTCCTCCATGACGAAAAATTGGCGGAGGCGTTCTTCCGAGACATCCGCGCTGATATTGGCCGGATAGATACCTGTCCGCGCCTTGTCGATGGCATCCTTGTCCAGGTCGGTGGCAAAGATTTGAAGCGAAAGATTTTTGGCTGGCTTGATCTGTTCCAGGGCCTCCTTGAAAACCATGGCAAGAGAATAAGCCTCCTCTCCCGTCGAGCATCCAACGGTCCAGGCTCTTAGCACACCTTTGTGCTGACGAGTCGCCAAAAATTCCGGGATGATCTTGTTTCTCAATTCTTCCCATACCGCAGGATCGCGGAAGAAGCTCGTGACCCCGATCAGCAATTCTTTAAAGAGAAGGTTCGATTCCTGGGAATTCTCCCGCAGATACCGCACATAATCGACGATCTTGGTGATCTGGTGCAGTCCCATGCGCCGTTCGATCCGGCGGTAGATGGTGCTTTTCTTGTAGAGGGAAAAATCGTGACCAGTCTGCGCTCGCAGCAGGATGACAACTTTTTCCAGGGCGCTCTGATCCTTTTCGGCAATATCATGTTCTGGCCGGACAAGCAGCGGGACGTGCTTGAGGTATTCGATGATCTTGCCGGGCAGTTTCTTCGCCGGGGCGATCACGTCGGCCAGCCCGGCGTCGATGGCCATCCACGGCATGCTGTCGAATTTGGCTGATGCCGGGGTCTGCACAAAAACCGCCCCGGCTTTTTCCTTGATGGCCCGCAGACCCAGCGTCCCATCCGAGCCCATGCCCGAGAGGATGACACCCAAGCTTCGTTCGTGCTGATCATCGGCCAGTGAGCGAAAAAAGAAATCTATCGGCAGGCGCAGACCACGTGGTGCAGCCGGTTCGAGCAAGTGCAAAACGCCATGCAGAATGGATAGATCCTTGTTGGGCGGGATGACATATACGTGATCAGGCTCAACTTTCATCCGATCCTTGATCTGGACGACTGGCATGGTGGTATTGCGTTGCAATAATTCCGCCAGGATACCCTTGTGCGTCGGATCCAGGTGCTGAACGACGACAAAGCCGATACCGCATTCTTTGGGCACCTCCCCAAAGAACTGTTCCAAGGCTTCGAGACCCCCGGCAGAAGCGCCAAGACCGACGATGGGGAAGGAAAGGCTTGCCTGGCTCGTGGCTTCCACAAGTGGAGTGACCTTGGTTTTGCGAACAACGGCGGTACGCTGTTTCTTTTGACCGATGCGCCGAGTTATTTTTTTCATGGCTTGGAAGCCGTCACCAATTTGCCCCGGACATACATACAAGCATCTTGGAAATCTGACAGGTTTAATATTTTACTCGATGCGTGAGGTTTTGCTAGAGGCCCTTGGTTTGCCTTTGGGGCCGTCGTCGTTGGTCGGAATTTCCGCGCTGATGGTGGTGCCTTTGCCCGGCGCGGACTCGACGTCAAATTTGCCGCCAACCATTTCCACCCGTTCCCGCGATCCGAGCAGTCCCAATCGTTTGTGCCTTTTGGCAAACAAGACGCGTTCCATGTCAAAGGATTTGCCGTTGTCCTGGATTTCCAGGCGAACGGCGCCCGGGAGTTTGCGAAGACTTACTCTTACATCGGTGGCTTTCGCATGTTTATCGACATTGGCCAGCGCCGACTGGGCGACGCGATAGAGCACCGTTCGCAGGGTGTCGCTTAATTGATCCACCCCGGCATAGGTCATGAAATGAATGCGGATGTTCGTCCGTTTTGTGAAGTCCTTGATGAAAGATTGGAGAGCGGGAATCAATCCCAGATCGTCCAGCACCGTCGGGCGTAATTCGCGGGCGAAGCGATGGACGATGTTTACCGATTTTTCCACCAGCCGTTGCGTTAGCGCGATTTTTTTCCTGAGCTCCTTTGTATTGACCCCAGCCTTCACCGTCAAAGACGCAAGATGCACATTGATGCCCACCAGGGTCTGGACGATTTCATCATGCAACTCCCGGCTGATCCGCTTGCGTTCTTCCTCCTGCGTCAACAAAAGCTGGCGGGATAAATGCCGCATCTGTTCCTGCATCTGAAGCGACTCCTCAAACAGTTGCGCATAGTGCGCCTCACTTTTCTTGAGGGCTTCCTCCCCCTTCTGTCGCTGGACAATTTCCTGCTTTAACTCCCGGTTTGTGATAGCCAGGTCTTCCAGGCGTTGGCGTACTTCCTTCTCGTGCTTGAGAGTGGTAAGATCCGAGATCGCTATCCGGCACCATTTCCGTGCGCCCTTTGCGGAGTCTGCGGAAGCAGCTTGAAGGTCAGACCAAAAAGGTATGCCACGCTCATTGAGAAGCGCTATCTCGCAGATATGCTTTCTGGGATCTGCAAAAACTTTTTTAAAGAAAGCCTGAAAGACCGGCCGACTTGGTGGATCCACAAAATTTTGCAGGCGTTGTTTGATTAATTTGGATCGTTCGATACCGAGCAACGCAGCTCCGGTCAGGTTCACCTCCATGATCAGGCCCTGTTCATCGACCGAGAAGTAGCCGATCGGTGCGAAATCGTAGAGGTCGGTGTATGTTTCCAGCAGGGTCTCCGTCCTGTCCCTGGCTTCCTGGAGCTCGGTGTTTTGCATCTCCAGTTCGATTTGATGAACCTGTAATTCGTGGAGAAGTCGTGTGGCGTCGGCTTTTGAGCGAGACGATGCGGGATGTGTACGCCGCCCCCTGAGCCGGGCTTCGGCACGACGGCGTAATTCGGCGGCATTGAGAGGGGTGGTGGGCTTTTTTGACATAATAATATAAGACCTCTTGGCTTATCGGCCCGTAATGATTTCTGACCCACTCTCCAGCTTTATTTGCAAGCGAGGGCAAACAATCATGCGGGGCTGCAACCAAAAACAACAGGAGTTTGTTTCGTCGTTGTGTTGTCGGGATTTCATAATTTGATCTTCCATCGATAATCTATTGTTTGCCGGTCATTCTTCCAATGGGGTGAATACCCCATAGCCTTTGTATCACGTGGGACTATGTTCACTTCATGATAAATGATCTCTTTCTTATTGATGCATCGGCCTTAAGGTTAAGGTGACGATTCTCCAAGACAGCCCGGGCATTTTCAAAACACACCTTTACATAGAATGAAAAAACAAGAATCCACTGATTCCTTACCCGTAAAACGGATTACCGTTCTCCTGGCGGAGGATCATGCGAGTTTCCGCAAGTCCTTGAAATTGTTGCTTGAGGTGGATGGAGATATTGAGGTTATCGGAGAGGCAAAAAACGGAAATGAAGCGGTACGCCTGAACCAAAGTCTTCATCCTGCGGTCATTGTCATGGATATCGCCATGCCTCTGCTGAACGGACTGGAGGCGACCCGGCAGATTATGAAGACTTCCCCCGCGACCCGTGTGCTCATTCTCTCGGCGCACCCCGATCCGGAATACATTCAGCAAGCCATGCTCTTGGGCGCATCCGGGTATCTGATCAAGCAATCCTCAACACAATTTCTCGCCCAGGCTGTTCGCGAGGTCTTCAAGGGAAACACCTATTTCAGCACGACTATTTCCAAGACATTTCGCGACCGCTGCCAGATATTATTCGACAAAAGCGAGTTGCTAAAAAAGGCAGCTTTTCGCCTGGCATTTCCCGATGGGGATCTCGCCTTATCTTGAGACCTTGAAAAAGCGCGGGTTAAGCGGTGAGTCCCACCAAGGTGGACTTACCGCGAGGCTTTTCCTATTTCGAGAGTGCGGGTTTCGCAATCGTCGATTGAACGCTGCTTTCAATGATTCCTGCGGCGATAGCAAAACGTGTCAGGCCGGCAATATCGTGGATATTCAACTTCTCCATCAGGTTCTGACGATGTTTCTCCACAGTTTTGATGCTAATACCGAGTTCCGAGGCAATCTGTTTGTTCGCCTGGCCCTCCGCAATCAATTGGAGTAATTCGGCTTCACGCGAAGTTAATTCGACGGCACTTTTCTTTTGCAGACCTATTCCAGTGGGCGATTTCTGGTATCCGTCCTTGATATGTTTGGCAATCGAAGGGGTAAAAAAAGTTTTCCCTTTTTGCAACTCGCGAATGGCTTGGGCGACAATTTCACCTGAAGACTGCTTTACCAGGTAGCCCATGGCTCCTGCCTTGACGACTTGCTCGACATACTCAGGATCGCTATGTGCGGAAAGAATAAGCACCTTCATCGCAGGGAAAGCCTTGAGAATCTGCTGGGTCGCCTGTAGTCCGTTCAGCAGCGGCATGGCGATGTCCATGACAACGATTTCTGGACGAAGTGTGCTGGTCATTTGTACCGCTTCGCGCCCGGTCTTGGCTTCTCCTATGATCTCGATATCCCCATCGGCTTCGATTAATAAGCGCAAACCCTGGCGAACGATCATATGATCCTCGGCCAAAAGAACGGTGATTCGTTTCATGATTGATAAATCATCAAGTTACTTTCGGATGAACTAACCATGATGCCCTGATGTCGGACATAAAGATATATTTCTTTCATGTCCGACACACTTAAAGGACGACTTGTTTAACCAACGTTGATCCAGAAGCGAACACCATTGTGCTGATTCCAGTATCCGCGATGGTGGTGGTAGTAGCCGTAAGAATGATAATTACCATTCCGATCCCAATAGCCATTCCGATCCTGGTTGCGATCGTGCGCTTGTGCCTGGCTGACCCCACCCACCATGAAGGCGGAAAAGAGAACAGCGATTACCAACAACATTTTGCGGTTATGCCGCATAATTATATTTTTCATAGTTCTTAGAGTAAGGTATTTCTGGAATCATTGTAATGGGGCCTTCACCCCATAGGATTAAAATGATAAGTACAACCTTGATTCGTATCTTTAAATATCGCGGCGATTGCCTATAAATAAAGCGGCAACGCCAATAGCGATAAGCGCACCCCCAGCGATGGGAGTAAATGGAATCGTTTTCGTTTCATCGTGTTGAATTACCAATGGTCCGATCTGGGCATCTTTCGTCGTTTCCGTGTAGGTGAACCCTTGGTAAACGAGCGCCAATACACCCAAGACAACTAAAACTATACCTGCCAATTTAATCATAATATTCCTTTTGATTTGTATTTATTGACCAAATGTTCCGTGCTTTTCTTTTTCGAGATCATTTTTAAAAATGATCGTCACGTCAGAAGAGCCGCTATGATAGGTATAGATCGTCTGGGTTCCTCCCACGATCGGTATCGGTTCGGATTTGGAGTCGGTTGGCTCACCCAGGATGGATTTAACCTCGGCGGGCGACATGTCGTCATGAATTTTGTCAAGATTAGCTTGGGTAAGAGTCATTGAGGGAAAGGCCCCGCAACCTGCAACCAACAGAGGTAAAGCCAGACATAGATAGATTTTCATTTGATTCCTTTTTTGTTTAAAATGTGATTAATTCCGAGGGTTTCGTCCGTTTACTACGAATGAAAGAATGAATAGTGCCACGAAGATAAAAAAGAAGAGCCTGGCAATCTCCGCAGCGAATCCGGCCAATGATCCAAAGCCTAGAAAAGCTGCGATAATTGCCACGATTAAAAAAGTGACTGCGTATTGTAACATATATTTTAGTGAGTGTTTATATTCTGCCGAGTAGCACAAGGATCACGATGATCATGAGAACAAGACCCAAGCCACCACTGGGATAGTAGCCCCATGAACGGCTGTGAGGAAAAACGGGTAATGCTCCAAGTAAAAAGAGTATGAGAAAAATGATTAGAATAGTTTCCATGGTAATTTAAGGTGAAGTTATTTTATGCCTTGCCCTGTAGAAGAATATATAAGCGATCGGCAGACTGCGGTGCCTTTGCCTGGCCGTTCAGAATATCCTTCATCGTGACGTTTTCTCCGTATGCCTCCCGGTTGATCTTATCTTTGCGCTCAATTGAGGTGCCGCCTAAAGTAGCGCCACCAAAAACACCGTCTGAATTTTTGTAAACAATGACTTCCCTGTGTTCGAGATCGGCTGTGGACAGTTTTTCCGTTCCTGTATCGGAGCCGGCTGTTCCTGTGGCAGTGGCGTCCCAATTCATTTTCCCGGAGCTGGTAAAATGTCTGACAGCATCGTCGGTATTTAAAATGACGATGTAACGGACTTCGGTAAATCCGATTTGGGCACCCACGCTGGCCCCGCCAAGATTGAAGGCGGAAGGAGCCGTCCACGAATGCGAATTCTTATCGCCCAGGCTCAAAATAACAATTCCCTCGCCGCCCTGCCCGCCAATTCCAAGTCCACCCTTGGTTACGGAAAAAATAGCGATGCCTTTGGCATGATTAAATAAGCGCGCAGGGATGGGTTCACCCGAGCGTTGCTTCTGATCCAGAATTTGCACGGCAGTTTGAATGCGTTCCTGCATGTCAGCAGCACGTAAAAAGGCGGTTGAAGCAAATAGGAGCGCAATCGATCCCAGAGCCAGAAGTTTTGTAAGATTTTGTGTCATGGATTTAAAAATAAGCTCGAATGTTGAGAGTGCCTATGGGGTGTTTACCCCATTCCGATTCTGCGCTCGTTGCGCGGGTTAGCCGTGATATTCAATCGAAATCCGTTATTTAACTTGTGGAACTTGAATATCGCCTGAGTGACCGAGGACACCGAAGGCCGACAAAAGCCATACGACGACGCAAATTACCACGACGACATTGAGGATCTGCTTGATCTTCCCGTCCATGGGGATGTAGGTGTTTACCAGCCAGAGTAGGACACCGATTACGACCAGGGTTATTACCAGGGAAATCATTTGTTAGCTCCTTTTTCGATCAATTTATTATTTTGCATATAGAGATGGGATCCATCTGCTCGCGAAAGCAGATGGAAACCGTACGGTGTTAATGTGAATCTTTGTAAGTGTGGCGATTCATGTCCTTGCTGTCCGAGGACATCGTCGCTGATGAAGATTCGTAAGCAGAAGAATGTCTCTCGTTGCAGGCGCAACCGGCAAGAGAGGTGAGTACACAGATGGCAAGACAGGATAGGATCAGATTTTTTATCATATAAGTTAAGTTGGCACTATTGGCGGGCACGATTGAATCATGCACGCCAGTTGAGCGCCTGTAGGGTTACGGGTTTGGGTTTGTGGTGGTTGTCGTTGTTTTTCTTACAACGACTTTGGTTGCTATCATTTTGTTTCCGTCTTTGTCGTAATAGACGGTCACGGGAAGACCCGATTTGACGGTTTCCATCGAGACAGGATTGCCGTCTTCGTCAACGTACGTTGTCGTCTTGGTGTACGAATAAGTCACTGGATCGGCTGAGGCTGCGGTCCTAACGACGATGGCATCAGGACTGAACCGGGTGATGGTGCCCGCAGATGTCGTGGTCGTGGTTTCCTGGGTCATTGGAGGAGTTGTCGGACTTACCACCGTTGTTTTTCTCACGACGACTTTGCTCGCCACCATTTTGTTTCCGTCTTTGTCGTAATAGACGGTCACAGGGAGACCTGATTTGACGGTTTCCATCGAGACAGGATTGCCGTCCTCATCAACATACGTTGTCGTCTTGGTATAGGAATAACTGATGGGATCGGTTGATGTTGTCGTTTTAACGACGATGGCATCCGGGCTGAACCGGGTGATGGTACCTGCCGATGTCGTGGTTGAGGTTAAATCGGCAGTCGTCTGCGCGAAGGTTATATTGGCAGTGAGCAGCATCATCCCTAAAAAGGTGAGGCCGCCCAAGTTACGAATTTTATTTTTCATTTGAATACTTTCTTATTGAGCCGTCTTGGCGACGGCGGTTATTGGTAAGACTAATTTGAGTTTAGTGTGCGGGTTGTTCTTCCGGCCTTGGAGCTTCAGGGGCATCATGGCGAGCCGGAGCGGGAGTTTGAACTGGTACTACGACGGTTTTATTTTCGACCGTCTTGTTGTTCTCGATCACGGTGGTTTTTTCTCCAAACGCACCGTTCATGTAAGCAAAGCCCAGTCCTCCTGCTATCAGGAGAACGATCACGAATATCAGTAGAACAGCGGAAGTGGACGAATCTTTTTCAACAATGGTTGTCATATTATTTTTTTAGTTGGACCAGTAGCCGGGGTGGTAAGTATAACCGTCTTGGCCGTGCGTATAGCGGGGCGCGATCCAGTGATTGTGGCGATGAGGGGGATAGCTGTAATAACCGCCGATCCAGACATATCGTCCATCTCTCCACTCGTTATGTCCGGGAATCCAGACAGCGGTGCGATCAGGGCTTTGCCACTGATGATAATCTTCCCGATCCGGCGGGGGGCGCTGTGAGCCGATGTGGATGCTGAAGGAGGGATCAGCGGAGAGAGAGCCGCTTCCCGCCAACCCTAAAAGGGCAACGGTTGCAGCGGTTAATACCAAGGTTCGAATAGATATTTTTTTCATATTTATAAGGATGAGATTACGCCAGAAAATATTCCCTACCATGGGGTGTTTACCCCATAAGGTATTAGGAATAAGTCCTCACATTCATGAGTTGGTTTGATTATTTTTTGCGAACTTATCACTTACCCACAGAGACAATCGCATGGGGTGTGCCAAGTCACTTTCATCCATCATAAGGGCTAACCGTGCAGCTTGTTACGTTGCAAAGACACAAGGATCCACGGGTGGCTTTGTGCAATAATTGCAAGAATCCTTAATTAAGATTATCGCAATATGCGGAGAGGACAGACTAATCCGATTCCGATCTATCTGTATGCGTGAGACACTTCCCAATGAGGGCCAGCGGTCATCAAATTCTTCAGTTTTATTGTGTCTGTCGCGAAATTTGGCCCTGAAGAGATTGCTGTTGATTTTGCGTGGGAACGAAAGGTGCGGGTTTGTCGATTTGCGTGACGCTGACATCGACTAGAATGTTTTGAAATGCGGTGCTCGGCCCGACAAAGGAACCCGCAATCGGGGCGGCTTGTTCGGGATCACGGGATACCGCGAGGGTGACGTGTTGGGAACCCGTCATGATACCGGAAGTCGGATCGAATCCTTTCCAGCCTGCGCCGGGTAAATAGACCTCAGTCCAGGCATGGGTGGAAGCGCCGCCCGCCTCGGTGGCCAGGCATTGCATGTAGCCGCTGACAAATCGCGCAGCCAATCCCCAGCAGCGACAGGCTTCCAGCAAGAGGGTGGCAAAATCGCGGCAGGAACCGCTGTTTTTTTGCAGCGTTTCGGTAGGTGTCTGTACGCCCGGCTCATCACGCCGCTGATATTGAAAAGTATTATTGATATGTTGATTGACCCGTTGCAGGAGCACAATGGTTTCGATTTTATCGCCCGGTTTCCAGAATTGGGTCAGCCATTCCTTCAAGGGAGCCGTGTCCTTCGGATAAATGATATGCATGAATGCAGCCAGCTCGGGCAGACTATCCGGCTCGTAAACGAAAGGATAACTCACCGCGCTTGCATCCAAAATAAAATCGAGCGGGTTGGAATCGTAGTGCTGGAGAATCAACTCGCTGTAAATCATGAGCTGGGAGGCTGATTCCGTGAAATCGATCTTGGCAATGCTGTTGCCATTCACATCGCGCATCCAATGAATCGCGTGGGCCGGGGCGATCTCCAGAACGGAACTTTCGATATGCAGGTCGTGTCCTTCGCGAGGCCGGATCATGATCTTGTGTTGCCCGAACGACACGGGTTCACTGTAATTATAGGTCGTGCGATGTTGAATGCGGATTTTCATGAGGAAGTTCTCTGCTTCTGATCAGGAGATTTTTTATCACTGTTTCGGATGCTTCTTCCCAGCTTGAAATAAAAAACCATAGGCGAAGGTAAAGCAATACCGTCATACCCGCAACCGTCTGCATCCAGGGAATGCTCTTTTGGGTTTCGATGAGCCGTCTCGTACAGAAACTACGAACTAGTCGCGCTTGGGAAAAGTTCGCGCGACAAAGATCCAGGCGATAATCCCGGCGATGACAGAATGCAAGGCCAGGACAACAAGACATTGGTTAAAATCGGCGATGAAGGTGTGGGTCGATTGCCTGACAATATCGTAAACACGATAGGCCGATAATGTTTTCAAGTACCCGCTCCAGCCCCAGTAAGCGGCAATGAAAGGACGACAAAGGGTGCTGACGATTTCTGGCAGGGCCAGGACGGCTCCGGAAAGAGGCAATTGCAGGCCGACCAGATAGATGGCCAGCAACGAGGCCCGTTCCGGTGACTTGGAAGCTGAAGAAATAGCGAGGCACGTCATGCTCATGGCCAGGGTGGTGACGAACAAGACTTCAAACTGGCCGGAAAAATTGCCAGGGAATCCGCAGATCGTCTTCACAAACCATGTCATCCAAAAGGCCTGCGCGAGGCAAAGAACACAAATGAGCAGTCCCTTTGTGGTAACGTAGGCCGAGGGAGAAAGCCCGGCCCTGAGTTCCTTTTCGAGGACATCGCGCTCCTTGGCGATTTCGCGCGCGCCGTTATTAGCGCCCATGAGCGTGAGAAGGATAACCTGAAACATGGCCAGCCCGGAAACCAGCGCCGCCGCCGAGAACGATTGCCCGAGGTAATCCAGATGTTCGGTCAAAGTTTGAACGATGTTTTTTTCAATATCCAAACTGAGACTCCGCACTTCGGGCAATCCCTTGGTGGCAAAGATGGCGACCAAAAGCGGAAAGGTGACCAGCAGCGCCAGGTGCAGCCATAGTTGGGCCCTGTCGCGCGTGAGTAGGATGTATTGACGCTGCACCAGTGTGAAAAACTGGCTCAGGCTTGAAGGTGGCGGAGCCGTATTCAGGGAATGGGGCGGCGGCGGCGGCGGCAACTCATGGGTTCTATCATGATCGAATCCGCTGAACTCCCCCTTGAGAGAAGCCTGCTGGTAACCTCCGAAAATGGCTTCGATCGATTCGGTGCTATGCGTATCTAAAAAATGATCGTAGGGACCCTGGTGACAAAGCCTGCCTTCGTGCAGAAAAATGACTGAATCGCAAAGTCGCAGGTTGCTCACGGCGTGGGTGACCAGAACCACGGTTTTTTTCAGGCTCTGGGCCAATTCCTTCAACCAGACCATCAACTCGTGCTCGGAATAGGCGTCGAGACCGCTCGTCAATTCATCGAGAAAGAGAAAAGCGGGATCGCCGATGAGTTCCTCGGCGAGCGCGATGCGCCGCATCTGGCCACCGGAAAGTGTCCGATATTTTTGTGGCAAAACGGGCCGGATACCGGCGAGGTCGATCACATGCTGCCGCCATTGTTCGCGGGTGTTTTTTGGCACCGAGCCGGGCAGGCGCAACGCGACGGCAAAATCGAGGATTTCCGCCACGGTCAAATCGCTGTGAAACGCTCCCATTTGGGGCAGGTATCCGACGGCCAGGGGCAATTGATCGCGCAGTATTTCCACCCGGTGACCGGCCAAAAGAATCCGTCCTGAGGAGACCGGTTGAATGCCGGCCAAGGCTCGAATGAACGTGCTTTTGCCACAGCCAGACGCACCGATGATGGAAACAAATGCATTTTCCGGAATCGCGATGGAGATGCGATTGAGCAGGGTTTTCCGGTCGCGCCCCTTCCCGATGACGACAGAGATATCCTCGACAAAAATAGCTGCATCCATCGGGGCAGTCGTATCCATGGCTGCCTTTTACCTTTACGACGCCTTAGTTAAGGGGCGCGGCCGAGGGAGCTTGCGGAGAAAGGAGTTGTTGTTTGATGCGGTCGATGCCTTCGTTCGCAATGGTGCTGGCGGGATAGAAATTCTGCGCATTCACATACCAGGTGAGGCTGTAGCCCAATTCCTTTTTCGATTCGGCATCGCGCGCTTTATTGACGGCGCTGACAAAATCGGCATCGCGACCGGAAAGATCCGCCAGGAGCTTGTTAAGTTTTTGATCGTCCGGCCACGCCTTGGTTGCGTTTTCAACGGTTTCCCATGCGCCGCTGACATCGCCATTCATAACCAGCAGATTGGCCTTTTCGGATGCCATTTCAGCATTTTTTACCTTCACGAGCGCATCCTTGAGTTGTTGCTGGCGGCCCGTGTCATCCCGAATCGCTGCGGCAAAAGCCAGTTGTTTGTCAAAAATTGCCCGATAATTCTGTTCCTGGACGAGTCGATCAAAATCGGTGGTGGATTGATTCTGCACGTCCTCCGTATCGAAGAATTTCGACGCGGAAGTTTGCAGGTCGGGATTGCCCGGCCATTCTTCCGCCGCTGTTTGGAACTCATTCATCGCCTCACTTAATTGCTGCTGTTGGGCAAGCAACCTGGCTTTGCCGAGGCGCAGTCTGCTTTCCAGCTTTATCCCGTTGACTAGGGCGAGGGTCTTGGTGGAGTCAAAGTCGGCGGCTACTTTTTTAACATCGCCGATCTGCGCCTCGACCTGTTCAAAATCACGGGATTCCAACTGGTTCTTAAGCACGCTGAGCTTTGATAAAAATTCACCCACTTTTTCTTTCTCAGTTCGCTGGAGCGCAAGTAATTCGGGATGAAACTCATTGCCCACAAACGCTTCCTGCAATTGTTCCGCAGCCGCAGCGACTTCGTTTTTATTGGCTTTGTATTTGAATACTTCGATTGCCTGGCTCACGCGATTGTTGGTTTCGAGCGCGGCGGTAACCTGCTCCGCCATGCTGACCGGGTGATCCCCTGGGTTTTGCCCGAAAGGATTGCTGATTCCCATGGAGGTGATGGTTTGGCTTCCCGGCATACGCGACTCCATGATGGAAACGGCCTGGCCCGCCATGTCCTGCTGCTGCTGTTGCTGAGCCCGACCATGACCACGATTATTGTCTGTGTTATTATTCCCACCACCCGTGTTTCCGCCCGTAGCTGCGGGTGGGTGTATCATGCTAGCCGGGTAATCTCCCTGATTGAAAAGCGCCCGGTAAAAGTCGGACGCAATAATCATATGGTAGTAGCGGTGAGTGTCATAGAGCGATTTGACATATTCGGCAAAATCCCTCCTGCCCTGATCGCTTACAGTAGTTGATTGTATCTCGTTAAGTTTAATTCCGGCCCGGGCTTCGAGTAACTTCAGGTATTCTGAAGTTAGTTCCATTTTTCGTTCCAGGTTGGCTCCCATGGTCGGCATGAGGGCCGCCTCGGCGGCGACAGGATCCGACATTGGATTCATCAACGGCGAATTTGTTACGTTGCTTTGATTGTTATTTTGGTTGTTGTTCTGACCCCCGCCATTGTTGTTGTGCGTGGTCTGGGTTTTTGCCCGGTCCTGCATTTCCTGATAGTGGAGATCATCCGCAATGAGATCGGCGTTATGGTTGGCGGTATCAATGCTGCTCCGTAGTTTTTCATTGGCCATTGCGAGGCCGTCCTTGGTGCGATTATCCGTCCAGACCGACTCGACCCGGTTCGCCAGTTCCCGGCTGATCCCTGCGTCGATCTCCTTGTATTCACTCATCGCATACAGAATTTTCCAGGCGGCGAAAGTATTTCCCGTTTTCAAAACTTCGCGGGCCTGGGCCATTTTATCGAAATATTCCTTGATCTGATCCTCGGGAACTTCCTTGAGGCTCAAGTAGGTTTCAAACCGCGCCCGCAGGACAGGATCATCGAGTCCCGGGGTTTTGAGCATGTCGATCGCCTTGATTTTATCGCTGATGACGCTCGCAACATCACTGCCAGCCTTGCCCATGGTGCCTTCTTTCGGCTTTTCATGAAAAAGATAATCGAGGGCCGAGGAGGTACTGTTATCCACCGGAGCCATGGCCGCAGGCTCAGGAAGAGGAGCCTTGGGGCCGGGCGCGCCCTGAGCCATGGTACCGATCTGTAATGAAAGCCAGAAAGCGGCGATTATGAGGCTATTCCTTGTCACATGAGTCTGCATAAATCAGCCCTCCTTCTCCCACCTCAATCGAGGCTTGGTAGTTTTGTCCCTTGGTGAAATAAATCCCGCCCAATTTCGGAGGGATCATAACCACAATGGGGCGGTTGCTATTATCCACGGTGAAAACCATGAGATGCCCAGTCTCAGCCTTCCAGCCCAAATCTGCCGCTACCTTGAGATCGGCCTTGAACTTGACGCCCGCGAGGGATCGATAGTCGCTCAAATACGTATCCACCGGGAAAGCCTTAAGTATCCGATAGGGATCGTTGAGATATTTATACACGAAATAACCCACGATGCCGACAATCACCAGGGCAAGCAGGCTGGAGACGATCCAAAGCGACCAGTTTTTTTGACTTTTCGAACTGGTGGTGTGAATGCTGGAAGTCGTCTGCGCGAAAGGAGAGATAATTCGCTGACCTTCGTTCTCGTTTTCTGCACTGGGATGGGGATTAGACACTGGTTAATCAAAGTACCAATAATTCCCGCTAATTCAAGCCAAACAACGGCTTAAACGTCGAAAGGGGAAATCACGATACCTCCAGGGAAATTAAATGGCTTCGCCGAAGGCAACGTATCGCTAATAAAAAGCAAGTGATCGGCAGCGCAATTTTTCGCGCCAGCTACTACTACTGTCATGAATTCTATTTTGTCGGCGGCTTTGATCCCTGTTTTGATTGGGACTCTTATCTTGCTGCAACTACCTGCCTCATCGCTTCGAGCCGAACACCAACCCGAAACGGTCAAAGCCGAGGATACGACGATTGATGCCGCACAGGCCACCCAAAGGCCCAGCCTTTGGAAGCAGGATTATCTCACGGGTGATTGGGGTGGAACTCGCGCCGAACTCTCCGATAAAGGTGTCGCATTTGGTCTCAATTACATTGGGGAAGTGTTTGGCAATCCTTCCGGTGGAATTCACCAGGGTGCGATTCTGGGCGGTCGCATCGAGTTGACTTTGGACATTGATTTCAAAGCTTTGGCTGGTCTTGATGGAGGTTCTTTCCATGCCAATTCCTATTATATTTATGGGAGCGATCTTTCTGCTGGAAAAATCGGAAATATTCTCACGGTCAGTAATATCGAGGCCTATGACACCCTTCGCCTTTTCAATCTCTGGTACCAACAGGAATTTATCGACGGGAAAGTGTCGCTGCGCTTCGGCCAGCTTGCCGCCGATGATGAATTTCTTGTCAGTGATAATGGAGCGACCTTTATCAATGGCACCTTTGGCTGGCCTCCCTTGACCGGTGCCAATCTTCCGGGCGGAGGTCCCGGCTATCCCCTGGCGACACCGGGCATCCGCCTGAGAGTTGATCCGATTGAACAAGTCTCCTTGATGGCTGCTGTTTTCGATGGCGACCCGGGAGATAGCCCCGGAACCAGTAATCCTCAAAAGCGGGACAGTAGCGGAACGCGAATCGATTTTAGCCAGGGGGCATTCTCCATCTTTGAGGCGGACTACAGGCTCAACCAGGAAAAGGAATCGAAGGGATTGCCGGGCACTTACAAGCTCGGAGGTTTTTACGCCACGCAGAGTTATCCCGACGTGCATACCGACGATACCGGACTCTCCCTGGCTGACCCGGGTAGTTCAGGTGTGCCCCGTAGCCATTCGGGAGATTGGGGAATTTATTTTGTGGCCGATCAAATGGTCTGGAGAAAGCCCGCTCCCGCCCCAGCAGACAAAGATCCCAAGGACATGAAAAGCATGACATTGAGTGACAAACCAAGCGATGAGGGATTGGGACTTTTCTGGCGCGTGGGAGGAACTCCTTCCAATCGTAATCTCATCGATTTCTATACGGATGGCGGTTTCAACTACAAAGGACTTTTTCCCGGGCGCGATGAAGATGTTTTAGGACTGGGCGCGGCTTATGCCCATGTCAGCGGCGACCTCAGCGATCTCGACCATGACAAGAATGCGTTCAGTGGAATCGATGCTCCGGTCGAAAGTGATGAAATGGCGATTGAACTAACCTATCAGGCCAAGCTTGCGCCCTGGTGGGTCGTGCAGCCCGATATTCAATACATCATCCATCCCGGCGGAAATGTTCCCGATCTGAATGATGCCTCGGGTACCCATGCCATTCCAAACGCCCTGGTTTTAGGGGTCAGAACCATCATCAATTTCTAGGGCATTTTAATCTCGGTGGGTCTAATTCCCCGAAGCTTGCTTCGGCTTTGTCAGCATAGCCGCTTCCGAGGTAGCCGCCGATGGCCCATCGGCGGTCGGTGAAAATACTGCTCCACAATCCACCGTCGCTGGGACAGCGACGGCTACCCCGGCGGTCGTTCGACCGCCGGAAAAGGCGGCTACATCATTTCCTAAAATGCCTTAGTTGCTCCAAAAACTTTTGAGGACATCGAGCGCTTTTTGCGCGCCCTGATTCAGCATTCCTCTGCCTTCCTCCACCCCGACAGCCAGCAGACGTGGCGTGAGGTCTTCCTGAAGATGATCCGGGGTTCCCGTCAGGTGAATATCGGCCCAGTTATAATCCTCAAGTTGAACGGAGAAGACTTTCTCCTGCAATTTGGGCCAGCGGGCGGTAACGGTGGAAGGCAACCCGAGCTTGAGCTTGCCGTCAACCTGCCCCTTCGGATCGACCTGGACGTCTCCTGAAATCCGGGTGACATCATTTTTGCGAATATCGAGATTCGTCAAATGAACCGTGCCGTTTTTCCATTCGAAATCGCTCGTCGCCTTATCGACTTCCACGTTGGTAATATCGGGGAGATTGACCAGGGCGGTGACTTTTCCCAGCCAGGGCAACACGTTAAATTTTCCCGCGCTTATCTTGAGTTGACCGTGAGCGAGACCAGCCTGGTCATCGCCTTCATAGGCAAGGTCTCCACTGGCGAGGCCGGAAATTTTCATCTGCCATTGCAGGCCAACCAGCATCGCAACAGGCATATCCGTCGCCTTGAGGCTCAAACGAATCGCGTGTTTATCTTTTAAGGAAATTTCTCCATCCCCGGTGATCATTCCCGGATCGCACTGCATTCGGAGATTGGAAAGCGTGATTTTTTCCTGGTCACCGCGCAATTCGACTGAACTTGGGCCTGCCGCGAGCGAACCCGCCTGGATCGCCTCCGCCTTAAGCTGGGTTGTCCACACTGCGGCACCGTTATCGTTCGCCTCGAAGGCCACACCATGAAAAATAATCTTTTTGTCATCGGAAAGTTGCACCTCAACTTCACCCTGTCGCGCAGACAGATGCATGACTTTTACACCGCTTGGGGATGTAGCGGCGACTTCGGGGGCTGATGTCGTGGTTGTCGAAGCCCCGGAAGATGCGGAAGCGTAGGGATGCAACACCACACTCCATGCGGAAACTTCCACATTAAGCGGCACGGTTGAATTGAAAATTTTCCGCAGACGAAACCGCACCGTGGCCTGGCTGATCTCACCTTTTTCCCACGGAGCGTCGGCACGTTCATTTACCAGGGAAATTCCGGCAGCATGAATTTCCCGGTGCCACAAATCGAAATCGAGCGAGGTCACCTCGACCTTGGCTCCAAGCGTGGTGGAGAGATCATGGACAAGATTTTTTT
>Ga0206928_1103_pt1 | contig 22497 bp, 23 predicted proteins | sample Alteio_BWOrgHeat_21_FD_152941 | JGI IMG/M metagenome (GOLD analysis project Ga0206928, IMG submission 152941) | Enriched cells from forest soil in Barre Woods Harvard Forest LTER site, Petersham, Massachusetts, United States -... | ecosystem: Environmental > Terrestrial > Soil > Temperate forest >... | reverse complement strand
GTCGCGTTCTTCAAAAGATTTTTCGCGCACCCCGGCACGCCGCGCTGCGCGCGCGAAGTTATCGGCGTGACGTACGACGCCTGCCATTTCGCTGTGGAGCACGAAGAAGCCGCCACCAGCTTATCCACCCTGCGCGATGCGGGCCTGCGGCTGGTGAAAATACATCTGAGCTCAGCCCTGCGCCTCGCGCCGACCGACGCCGGGCTGACCGCACTCCGTCGTTTTGACGAGCCGGTTTACCTGCATCAGGTGATTGTCCGATTCGCGGATGGCACACTGGGCCGGTTCACGGATTTGCCGGAGGCGCTGGCGTGGGCGGAGCATTTGAGCGCACCGGCGCGTGGGTTGGAATGGCGCGTGCATTTTCACGTGCCGCTGCATGCCGCGCCGGAAGCGCCGCTGGGCGACACGCGCGACCATCTCACGGGTGTGTTTGATTTTCTCAAAAAGGATCCGGCGGGTTGCTCGCATCTCGAAATGGAAACGTACACCTGGGCCGTCCTGCCGGAGGCATTGCGCGCCGCGCGCGTCGAGGATCAGATCGCGGCAGAGTACGGCTGGACGCTGGGGGAGTTACGGAAGCGGGGGCTCGCAAAATAGTTTACGGTTTGCGGTTTGCGGTTTACGGTCGGGTGGTGATTTCTGGCGCAAAACTCGGCTCTTTCCGCGACTGGGCCTCAATGGCCCGGCTGCCGAACATCCCCACGGTCTGGAGCAATGTGTTTACGGCGTGGGTGCTCGGGACGGGATTGAGGTACGATGAGCCCTGGCGTGGGTTTTGGCCCTGTCTGGTGGCAGGTACATTCCTCTACGCGGGAGGAGCTATTTTCAGCGAAGCATTGGATGCGCAATTCGATCGGGAGCACCGGCCCGAACGGCCCGTTCCAAGTGGACGAATCCCAAGAGCGCTGGCAGCGACCGTCGGCTTGGGCTTGTGGTTGGCCAGTGGCATATTTTTTTGCGTGGCAGCGAAATGGAATATTTGGGCGCTTATCCCGATGTTAGTCGTGATGGCGTATGGGCTTATCCACAAACGGGTGCCCTCGCTCGCGGTGTTGTTGATGGGTGGCTGCCGGGCCTCGCTTGTTTATGCAGTCATCATGACGTGGGGCTGGAGCCGCTTTACGGATGTGCTATGGGGGCCTTCATCTACAGCCACGCTTTACATGGCGACACTCTGGATCTATGTGAGCACAATTTCCTGGGTGGCTTTGGGCGAAATGAATTTACGGCATCGGAAAATAGTTGGACTGATGTTGGCCGCACTGCCGTTTCTGGATGCATTATTTTTATTCTTTTCACCGCAAATTGGGTGGGTGCTAGTGCCGCTGGCCTGCGCAGGAATGGCCTGGGCCTTGCGGCGCGTGGCGGCGGCGACGTGAGGGCGGAGGCGGGAGGGAAGTTGCAGGTTGGAAGGTTGCAAATTGCAGGTGAAACGGAGGCGAGTTGCAGATTGCAGGACGAGGGGGGAATCACATGAATATCCCGTTTGCCGCGCGGAATCCGATGACTTGCAACTTGCCAACCTGCAACTCGCAACCTTACGCCTAGCAACAGCTTCGCTTCCGCTCCCTCCCCATGCCTGTATTCCGCCACACCATCCGGCCGGTCTTTCGCCATGAAGTGTTCTTCACGCGCGGTGCGCTGCAGCCGGAGAATCCGGTAATGGCGCGGGTGTTTGCGCGCGAGGGGGCCCGACCGCCGCGAGTGCTCGTCGTGGTGGATCGCGCGGTGGTAAAGGCGCGGTCGAGTTTGTTTGCGGAAATAAAAAACTATTTTTCGGCGCACGCGAAACGCGCGCATTTGGTGAGTGCGCCGCTGTTGGTGCCGGGCGGCGAGCCGGCGAAAAATGACTGGCGGCTGGTCGAGCGATTGTGGGCGGCGATGGAGCGGCACGGATTGTCGCGGCAATCTTACGTGGTCGCCATCGGCGGCGGGGCGGTGCTGGATTTGGTGGGGTTTGCGGCGGCGACCGCGCATCGCGGCATTCGGCTGGTGCGCCTGCCCACGACGAGCCTGAGCCAGGCGGACGGCGGCGTGGGCGTGAAAAGCGGCGTGAATTATTTCGGCAAGAAAAACTGGGTGGGCGCGTTTGGCGTGCCGGCGGCGGTGATCAACGATTTCGATTTCCTGCGCGCCTTGCCGGCGGCGGCGGCGCGGGGCGGGGTGGTGGAGGCGTTCAAGGTCGGGCTTATTCGCGAACCGCGGCTCGCGAACTTCATCGCGAAAAACGCCGCGCGGCTGGCCCGCCGGGAACCGGCGGTCGTCGAGAAAGTCATCCAGGAAAGCGCGCGGCTGCATCTGCGGCACATTGCGACCGGCGGCGATCCCTTCGAGATGGGCGCGGCGCGGCCGCTCGATTACGGGCACTGGGTGGCGCACAAGCTCGAACAGATGTCGCATTTCGGACTCTCGCATGGCGACGCCGTGGCCGTGGGTCTCGCGCTGGATGCCCGCTACGCTGCCGCCACCGGCTGGCTGCCGGCGCGCGACGCGCGACGGATTGCCAAGGTGCTCGAAACACTCGGCTGCGATCTCGGCGACGGGAGAAAAAATCCGCTGGTGCGGCGGCTGCTGGCGCAGCGCGACCGCCGGGGAAAGTTCGCCGTGCTCGCGGGCTTGGAGGAATTTCGCCAGCACCTCGGCGGCGCGCTCACGCTGACGCTCCTGCGCGCCTGGGGTCGCGGCGAAGAGACACGCGTCGTTGATCTGGAACTCATGGCGCAGGTGATTGATGAGGTGATCCGGGGTTAAGCCAGTCGCAGGGAGTTTTTTCGAATCAGCAAAACATCACTTGACATACATAGTTCAACTATGTATGTGTCGGCTATGTTACCCCGCGAACTGGTGGCGGCCTCCGCCGAACCGCTCATCCTGGCGCTCCTGGCGCGAGGGGAAAATTATGGCTACGCCATCATTCAGGAGCTTAAGATCCGTTCAGAGAATCGTCTGCAATGGACTGACGGGATGCTCTACCCCGTGCTGCACCGCATGGAAGCCAAGGGACTGCTCAAGTCTCGCTGGGCCCAAAGAGGCAAGGAGCGCAAGCGCAAGTATTATTCCCTCAAGCAAGATGGGAGGCGCGCCATGGCCAAGCACCATGAACAATGGTCGCTGGTGCACGCGGTGCTGGCCGGACTGCGAAAGGAGACTTATGTTTAATCTCGAAGAAGCCATCTCCCAATGGCGGCAGCAAATGGCCGGCGGCGGCTTGATGTCGTTCGAGGCCTTGGATGAACTGGAGGAGCACCTGCGCGACGATTTTGCGCGGCGGCAGGCGACCTCGCAGGATCCAGCCGAAGCTTTCACCGCCGCCCTGGAGCAACTCGGCTCCACGACGGTGCTCAATGCGGAATACCAAAAAATCAACTCCGACCACCCCATGAAACCCATCGTTAAAATTCTGTTTGGACTCGGGATTTTGCTCACTGGAGCATCCGTCGTGCTTCCCGCGCTGGCGAAAATGCAAGAGCACTTTGGCATCCCCATGGAACTTATTTGGGGGTTGATGGGCGGGACCGTGGTGGCCACGAGCGGAATCTGTATTTTGCTCCACGCGCTGGTGTTCCGCAAAATCAAAGCCCTTGCCTAGGCCGCATTTTGTCTCACCGGCGAACCGGCTACAACTCCACGGCCTGGCGCTTGGCGGCGGCGTTTTCGATGAAGTGGCTCATTTCATCGAGCAAGCTCTGGCGGTCGGGCACAAAGATGAAGCGGTCGCTGCCGAGTTTCTTGTAAGCATCCATGATCAAGTCCAGCGGCGGGCGGCGACTGTGCATGATGCGGCGCAGGTTCGCCTCCAGGTTCGTCGAGCTGCCCAGTTGCAGGTCCACATTGACGAGTTGGACGAGGGCCAACTGGTTGTCGGGATCCCGGCGAATGGCGGTGAGGAGGATTTCCTGGGCCTCCTCGTAGCCGCCCATCTGTTGAAAGCGGTTGGCGATGGCCACGATGGTTTCCACGTGGGGGAAGTTGGCCTTGAGGATGCGGGCGAGGAAAACGTTGGCCCGGTCGCTATTGCCCTGCCCATAGTAGGCGACGGCGCGCAGGCTGTCCAAGATGGGCTTGCGCTGCTCCAGCCACGCGGGTTTTTCCTGGTCGATGTCGTCGATGAATTTCAGCGCGCGGTCGTAATCATGGGCCGTCAGGTACGACTCGATCAGCATGAAGGAGTAGGCGGAGAGGTCGAAATGGTTTTCGACGGCGCGGTTATAAATGCGGAGGGACAAATCGACGTTGCCCTGATCCGTGGCGAAGTTGGCCAGCACGGCGAGCGCGTTGGGATCGTTGGCAAATTGATCGAGGATGGTGTTGGCGTCTTTTTCCACCCGGTCCTTGTCGCCGCTTTTGGCGAGCAGGTAGAGCATGTCGATGCGCGGCATGACGCTCATGGGGGCATTGAGCTCGCGCATGAGGATATATTGGCGTGCCTTGTCGAGGTCGCCCATGTCGCGATAGTAGGACGCGAGCATGGCGTAAAGCGGATCGGCGCCCTGATAGCGTTTCAACATCTGCTCAAGATAATCAATGGCCGCGCGACGTTTGCCGCGTTCCCAGAGGAGCTTGCCGGCGAGCATGGTGCCCTCGAGCGTGTCGGTGAGCTTGTAATGCTCGATCACGACTCCGGCTTCGTCGTATTTGCCCTGGCCGGTCAGCAAGTCGGCCAGGTTGAGGGCCAGCAAGAGGGTGACTTTGGGGTTGGCGGGGTTTTGCTTGAGCAAGTCCTGGCACGTGGTGATGGCCTTGGCTTCACGGTGCCATTGCACGAGCCGGTGCAGGTAATCGTTGAGATAGTCGGGGTCGTCGAGGGCGAAGGGCACGCCGGTTTCGAGGAGATGCAAAGCGGAGTCCAGGCTTATTTCGTCCTTGGAATAGGCGTAGTCCTGCATGGAAAACCACGCGAGCATCTGCTTGGCATGCAGGTTTTCGGGCAATTTGATCACCGCCAGGTTGAAGGACTGCCGGGCTTCCTGGTAGCGGCCGGCCTTGAAATGCTCATCGCCCATGCGCAAGTGGTATTCCCCGAGGCGGCGCTGGTGTTCTGCCCAGTGCCAGGGCACGGTCAGCATGTCGGCGTAGCGCACTTCTTCAAAGTGGCGGTTGATCTTGAAATATAAATAGAACGCCAGCGCCCCCAGCAGCCAACTGGCCCCGACGGCGACGAGGCCCACGCTGATCAGGCGCAGCCACCGCACCCGCAGGCGCCGGGTGCCGTCGGCCAGGACGCGAACGACCGCGAAACCGAGGAAAACCCGGTGGTCGGTGTGGCGTTGCGGGAGAGGCGGAGCTTCGGCCATGATGGATGGTGCCGTGAACAGACACGTTTACCCCCGGGGATGGTTCCCGGCGGTGGGGCTGTCCTTTCGGAGCGCCGCAGGTTTGGCTAAGGCAAACCCGATAACCATGCTGATGGACCCTGAATTTGGCAATCCCAAACCCCGGCCCGGCCTCGTTTCGGGCTGGCGAGGAAATATTTTTACAAATGAAATTATCTTGGCTTGGGACGGTTATTTTCAAAAAAATAAGGGCTTGCCACTGCCGCAAAAAAGGTATTTGACCCAAGGCGACCCAGTCGTTTCGTTCATAAGCCTTTCTTCGCTTAATCACCTGAACCTGCTGCATTCCATGAAACACCCGTCCCTCCGCGTTTTTACACTTGCAACCCTGCTTGCGGCAACCTCCTTGGCGCCCCGAGCGTCCGCCGCCCCGCTCGTTTCCGTCGGTGACAACCTGGACATCTTTTTTAAAGGCGCAGTGACCGGCCAATACAACTCCAACATTCTGTCCGCGGCGGGCGGGCCGAATAAGAAAGACGACTATGTCGTCACCCTTTCGCCAGGGCTCGAAGTGAACTACGGGAAAAACTCGACCACCAGCGTCAATCTTTCCTACCGCGAGGACTTCGTCCGGTACATGCAGAATGACTCCCTGAACGACAATCTGGCGAATGTGTACCTGACGGCGACCCGCGAGCAGGGTGATTTTGTCTTAACCGCCAAAGGCTCCTACGTCCAGGCCTATACCAACACGCCGTCGGCGATTATCCCGACGCTGAACACCATTTTGCGTTCGGACGTGGAGGATGGAAACTTCAAGGTACTCTACAATATCTCGCCCAAGTTCTTTACCGATGTGACTTTTGATTACACGCAGACCGAGTATCAGGGCAGCACGGGCAACGCCTACCAGAATGTCCAGCAGTACACCCTGCCGGCCAACATCTATTACGTCTATTCCCCCAATTTTGACTTCGGCCTTTCCTACACCTACACCCAGACGGAACCGCAGAATGCCAAGAATCCCGTCATCCCCACACCGTTGAGCGTTGGTCGCACCCGTTACAACAACTACGGCGGCGTCAGTGCGCGCATCAAGTCCTGGGAAAAAATTACCGGCTCCGTCAGCGTCGGTGTAACCAATAATCAAATTGACGCCGCTGTCGGGGCGCCTGCGGGCGACGACACCTCGCTGGGCTTTAATGCCAAGCTCCAATACGACTTTAGCCCGAAGTTGGGCTTCTTCCTGAATGCCAACCGCGGGTTCACCACCGGTGCCCAAGGCCAGAACATCGAAAGCACGAATGCGGGCCTGTCGGCTCACTACGCCTATTCCGAGTTCGTCTCCTTTGATGCTGTATTCATGAACTACACCCACTCGGAATACCTGGGTAATTTTGGTGGTGGTCGCGCGGACAACACCTACAACCCGAGCTTCAATGTCAACTGGTCGCCCACGAGCTATCTCCAGCTCTCGGCCGGTTATTCGTACTACATGAACAGTTCGAATGCCACCGGCGCGACGTACAACATCAACTTGGTGACGGTTTCGGCCACGCTCCGCTACTAAATAGTTTTAGGTTGGCATCCCCTTGCGGGGAATCAAAAGGGAGGCTGCGGCCTCCCTTTTTGCTGCCCGCATCAGCCGACCGGGAAGAGTGGTTTTGTACAAACGCCTCGCCAGCCCGCGCGGGGGCGCTTATTTTCCCTGCGGAACCGCCATGCTTGCCGACCGACACAGTCAATCTGCGCCCAGCGATCCGCTCGGGCATGCGCTTTTGCGCGAACGGCTGGAGCAGGCGCCCGATTTGCTGGCGGGGCTGCTAGCCTCGCCGCGTTTGCCGCGAGAGGTGAAAGTAACCGGGCGCGTCGTGGCCACCGGCGCAGGTGCGGCGGGTGAAGCCCATGCGCGCTTTCTGGTTTACCTGATTAATGCCTACACAGGCGGCGCCGCCGAATACCGTTCGTTGAGCGCTTTTGGCCGCGCGCCGGAGGCCGCCGCTGGCCGGCGTACACTGGCGCTCTTTTCTCCGTGGCTGGCGCCGAATACCCGGCTGGCGCTGGATCGGGCCGGCGCTTTTGCGCGCGCTTATTTTTTCAGCGCGGCCACGCCGGGGAGCCTGGTCCGCGCTGGTTTGCCCGAGACGGCGCGCTACCTGGAGCAGCGGCTGGCGGATGGGGTGGCTTTGTGCGGTTATCCGCCGGAGGAGCAGGAAAATCATCTGCTGTTGCGGCTGCTTGGCCCCTTGGCTGGCTACCTGGCCTGCATTCAGTTTGTGAATGCGGTGTGGCCCGGGGCGGTGCCGCCCTGCGAAACGGCGCAGTTGCTCGACGCCTTGCGCGCCGCCCCCATCCGCGCATCCTCGCTGGCGTTGGACCCGCTCCGCCAAGGTTGTGCACTGCTCGCGGCAGATCCCCTTCCGGGTTTCGGACAAAATCTCGCCGCCAAATTCATGGAGGGGCTATTTTTGCCGCCGGCGCCGGTCTGGGACTATCTTGCCTTCGCCCATGGACCATTCCAAGCCTTGGTGGCGGGCCGGCCCTTGCCCGTGCTCGTGCTGCATGGGCCGACCGTGTTGGAAAACACCTTGCTGGAGCGGGCGCGACCACTGCTGCAAATGGGCGGTTCCTACACCTGGATTGTCCGTTCGGATTTGCCGCTGCCCTGGCGCATCTTTGAATACGAAATGACCCTCAATGCCCTAGTGCTGCGCGCCGCCGCTGCGTGGGGGATTGATCAGCGCCGCTGGCCGGGCCGCGACCGGGCGGGTGCCTTGTACTACGTCGATCAGGTGCCCGAAACGGGCCGAACCTAGGCTCCGGCTTCATCACCGTCGCTGCCGATGGCTTCCACCGGGCAGCCCACCAGTGCTTCCATGCACTTGTCCACGTCCTCTTGCGAAGTCGGCTGCTTGTACACGTAGGAGTAGCCGCCGTCCTCATGCCGGGTGAAGAAATCCGGGGCGGTCTCGCGGCATAGATCGCAGTCAATGCACTGCCGATCCACGAAAAATTTGCCGAGGATGTTGTCCGGCCACTTGTCCTTTTTGTCTGCCATGGTCGTAAGTAAACGTTTAATCATTGCCACGCCGGGCCGTAAGTCAAGCCTCGGCGGCGAGGGGGTAGTGTCCGGTTAAATGAAGGGAAATTGTAAAAACGAAAGAAGCCCTACCACAGTCCTATTCGCCTATCCATCCTGATTGCCGCCAAAATCACCAACACAGACCACAGGAAGAATGTAGCAACCAGCGAAGTGGTTAGAGGCGAATCAGAGTACATGAACCAAGCCAAAAAGAAAAGTCCCCAAATAAACATAAACACGTCAAAGTTTCGCACCCACCTTTCTGATCGCTGGTTATTTGCCTTGGCGATTGCTAGCGCAGCTTCGTTGGCTTCCTGGGTTTGGCTTGGCTTAGATGTCTTTTTTCTGGCTGAATTTTCTTGGGCTGGATTTCTTAACTGGATTATCGCCACAATTATGATGGCAATAGAATTTATGATGGCAGCTACGATGGTGGCCATCGAGCCATCCAGATAATTTGAGAATTTTTGCGCAAGCCCTAAATTTCAGCTATGGCATTACTATTGTGTCTTGGGCCACGCTAAAGCATCCGCCCACTTTCCCGTTTTGTCCTCGGGCTGCATTATTCTCCTCCATGTTATTGAGCCATCACTTAAGACCAAAATGATGTCGATTTCTCCGCTCACGGTATCCATGCGGAAAAAGGCATTTCCACTAACATCTGACTTAATCTCAAACCTAAATCTTGCATCTGAAAAAAATGGGTACGGAGTCGTGGTGCTTACCGTGGGATTGGGGGTGTAGAATTTTAGAAAGCCACTCACCATACAGCCAGCAATGATGAATGGAATAAATCTTATGCCTGATTTTTCTCGGGCTCTATTGGCGGCTAATACTGTCGCTTGAATGCCTCTTCTTATTGGTGCTTCAAGCGCCCACAGAAAGAAAACTGTTAAAGTCCCCCAAAAGGCTATTGAAAAATTGTCCATGTTTATGCGGCCTTCTTGTTTCGCTTGCAGCGACCGATTACCCAAAAAATCCCCCCGAAAATAAGTCCTATGATAGTGACTCCAAGGGCTTCTGCTAAATAAATCTCTGACATGCGTTCCGATGAGATTGAACCATATAGGTCGCGCTCTCCCGAACTGACTATCGCCATACGTAACAGACCGTCAACTACGGCCATAGCAATCATCAATCCCCAGAAGGTTTTCGCTGAACGGCTCCCCTCCTGTTTTCCCAGTCGGTAAGCCTGAATGCAAATAGGAATCAAAAATATCAGCGTGAGCATGGCCAATGACTATTTTGATTTATTGTTTTTTGGTGTGATATTTTTCCATCACAACAGTCCCCGACTCTATAGGGTGGTTAATCTCTTGGGCAACAACCTCGCCGGTGCTGGTATCTAGGCGAAAAATGGTGATGGTGGTTCCGGTGGTCACGACAGTTATCGAAAATGTTCCGGCATCAAACATGTGATCCACGCCAAGCAGGTCCTCAAACGCGTGATTGCTGGTCGTCAACGGGGACTTACCTTCCGGTAATGTGTCTCCGACAGCCAAATCCACCTTGGGGGCTTCTAGTTCTGGCTGCCGATGGGCGATGCCGTATGCCCTTGCGAGATACAGGGCGATTCCCGCTATGGCCAAAACGCCCAGACACCCCATCCATCCCTTGTTCGATTCCGTGGCCATGCCCAACCCTAGCACGTAATAAACCTTCTGTGTCAACGGTTAATCTGAACGGTTAATATGGGGCGTGAGCGCCCTTGCCACCATCCGAGCCAACGTGAAACGCCTGCGGCTAGAGCAGGGCCTGACCCAGCAGCAGCTATCGGAGCGGGCCGGGATGGACTACAAGTATTTCCAGAAGATCGAATCGGGTCGGTGGCCCGGCCTACAGGTAAGGACGGTGGAAACGCTAGCAAAGGCGCTGCGGGTGGATGTGGGGAAGCTGTTTGTCGGGAATGGGAAGTAATTGTGGTTAAAAGGGCGGCTTATGGCCTAATAGCACACAGGCCCACCGCAATGATGCAACATATATGAAATAAATCCTTGCTTTTGTGCCCATATCCGATTTATCCTGTGGCATCATGAGTGAAATTACCATCCAGCAGATGATTGATTACTATAAGTCTCAGTCCGAGGAGTACCGCTTGCGTGCTGAGGATTTGGAAATTCAGCGCGAGTTGGCCCAAAGGAATGAATCGTTTGCGCAATCTAAAAAGCCTAGTGGCCCTCCACCGCTACCGCCACGAATCCCAGTTGGTCAACCTGTACCGGTGATGACCCCGGACAATACAGTTAGCGCCATTCTGGATTTGCTTCGCCAGAAGCGCCAGCGACCACGCAGCTTGGCAAACAGCCTAAACCTGAACGAGGGCCTTATTCGTGGTATTCTAGATAAAATGAAGCAGGACGGACAAATTCACGAACTTGGCCAAGGTTGGCTGGAGCTAGTCAATTAACTCACTTTTCCCCTATGTTGATAATAACTCAGCGCCGCACGGGCTACCCGAACGTGTTTGTGCGCTAAAAGAAGTACCTCTACCACGGCCCTGCTTGTCGGCTGACCGTGGTAGAGGCGAGGGTCGGACGGGGCTATGGCTTGGTGGCCGGGGCCGGATGTACAACCTGTTCCCCTAGGGGTTCGATTCCCCTTAGCTCCATCTTCTTGTCTGACAGTAATCGGTTTGCGCTAGAAAGCAACACCTTTCTTGACCAAACTGAGAGCGTCTCACCCATCAACATAGCTGCTAGAGTGAGTTGTCTTAGCTCGGCATCATTCAAGCGAAACGAAACCCCCGGAGCACGCTTCTTACCCGGAGGCAGCTTTGGCCTTCCTGCTTTTTTAATTTCGGTCATACAAATATTTAATTTGACAACTTTACTATATTTATGTATTACTAAAATACAAACTTTTAATTTCCACATGTCCAACCGCCTGTCATTCGACCGCCAAACCGCAATCATCTCTGCCTTGTGCGAGGGGAGTTCAATCCGAGGCATATCCCGGATGATGGATACTGATAAGGATACCATTATGGATTTAGGGCGTCGGGTTGGTAGCGCCTGCACCAAGTACCTTGACGAACGCATGGTCAACCTCGGATGCCATCGTCTGGAATGCGACGAATTTTGGACTTATATTTTTCGGAAAGAGGCCAGATGCCAGCCGGAGCATTTCGCCCAAGGCCACGGTGACGCCTATGTTTTCACCGCCCTAGACCCTGATACCAAACTCATCCCGGCCTTTCGGGTGGGCCGTCGTGACTACGTGAACACGAATCTCTTTCTCGGTGACTTGGCTTCCCGCCTGAAATACCGCATTCAGCTTTCGAGCGACGGCCTGCAACATTACGCCCCGGCGGTCGAGACGGTTTGGGGCGTTGGCATTGATTATGGGCAAATCGTAAAAACCTACGAATCGCCGGAACAAGCAGAGCAGCGTAAGTATAGCCCGCCCAAGGTGGTTCGTGTGAGCAAGTCCGTTATTGTTGGCTCGCCTGATGAGGAACAGATTTCCACCTCCCTGATTGAGAAGTCCAACCACACGGCCAGGATGCACAATCGCCGGTTGATGCGGCTTACGAATGGTTTCTCTAAGAAGTTGGAAAACTTAAAGGCGGCAATGGGGTTGTGGTTCGCTTACTACAATCTTGTCAAATTCCACAAGACCATCCGTTGCACGCCCGCGATGGCTGCGGGGGTTGAGCGTTCGCCCTTGACCGTGGAAGACCTTGTGTTCTTCTCCTACCAGCAATGAATCGAGACCAATACCTAGCGCATCTCCAGAAGGCCATTAAGGCCGTCCATGGGGCTGATTCTACGCACGTAGAGAGCGTTGCAGTGCGCGAGACATTCCAGGGCAAGACCGTCTGGGAGGGTGACGTGGAAGTGTTTACGATCAGCGGCCACCGCAAGGCCAAAACGTGCTATGCGTGGGCGTATGACAAAGAACAGGGCGGCAGCAACGCCATCGCGGTTCTAGAGCTTCCTCCGGTCATATCACCATTGACCGCCGTTCGCGCCTATGTGATGAGTGAAGCCAATGCCAAGAAGTAAAGCCCGGAAATTCGGATTTGTAAAAAACCATTATTCAAAACCGGACACTACCGGCGAGGGGTAGTGGTACAGTTTGCGGTTTGGGGTAGGGACGGCTTTCCAAGCCGTCCGCGGACGCCTCGGAGAGGCGTCCCTACCAATGAACCTACGCTATATTTTCTTTAAACTGTACCACTACCCGGCGAGGGCTTGCCGCTACCCGGGATGGGGTTAAAGCCCACCGGTATCTGCCCAGGACGGACTTGTGTCCCCGGCGGGAGCGGAGTAAACCGGATAAAATATGGCCAAATCATGCCTTTTTGCGCCGGGCTAATGCTAGCTTGCGTTCAGGGAGGCGGGCCTTAAGGCTGGCACGCGGTGAGCTGGGTTCGCCGCCAATCCTTTCTTCATTAATACTGCTTCCGCCGTAATGAACGACTTTCTCGTAGCCGACACGCTGGGGTGCCTTGAGCAGGGCATCGCGCTTTTGCGCCGGGTATCGCCCGGGCAATTCATCCGACCGCAGGCGGACTGTTTCCACAGCACGCTGGGCGGCCATTTCCGCCACAACCTGGATCATTATTCATGTTTCCTCGACGGCTTGCCCGCCGGCCGGGTGGATTATGACGCCCGCACCCGCGACGGCTTGGTCGAAACCGACCCGGCCTACGCCGCCGGTCGCCTGGAAGCCGTGGGCAGCGACTTGGCCGCCCTCGGCCAGCTCGATTTTAACACGCCGTTGTTGGTGCGCATGGACACGGGTTCGGAGATCCCCGAGGGCCAGGCCTGGGCCCCGTCCAGCGTCCGCCGTGAACTGCAATTTTTGTTGAGCCACACCATCCATCATTACGCGTTGATTGCCGTTATCTGCCACCATCTCGGTCTCGCGCTGGACCCCGTTTTCGGCGTGGCCCCCTCGACGCTGCGTTTTCAACAAAAGCAGGGATTGGCATGTGCACGGTAACGTGGTGGCTGGCCCCCGACTTGGGCGGCTACGAACTGTTTTTTAACCGCGATGAGCGTCGCTCGCGCGGCCAGGCGTCGTTCCCGGGCTTCGCCGATTGCCGCAACGAGGCATACCTCGCCCCGACCGATGCGGACCATAAAGGCACCTGGTTGCTGGTCAACGGCCATGGCGTCAGCCTCGGCCTGGTGAACCATTACCCGCCGCAGTCGGCGCGGGGCGAAAGTCCGGCGCTCAGCCGCGGCCAGTTGTTGCGCGACTTGGCGGACGTGTCTTCCGCCGCGGCGGTGGCCGAACGCCTCGCGGCAGCGCCCCTGCGGCGCTACGCCGGATTCTATCTTTTGGCCCTGGGCCTGCGCGAACCGCCCCGCCGCTGGCGGTGGGATACGCATACGTTGCTCGACGAAACCGGGGTTGACCCCTGGCCTTTTCTCACGTCCTCCTCGTTTCGCGGTGCGGAAATTGCCGCCCACCGCCGCGAACTTTTCGGTCGAATGCTGGCAGGTAAAACGACCGCCGATCCGGCGCAATTGGAGCAATTTCACCGCCAAAGGGAGGCGGAGCAACCGGCCTGGGGCATTCTGATGGATCGCCCCGACGCCCGGACCGTCAGTCTCAGTCATTTGATCGTGGGGCCGAATGACGCCGCCGTTTTTACCTATGCCACCCGATCCAGTCGGGACGGAGCCCCGCCGGGACCGCCCTTTGTCTCCCGGCTGCCGGTGCGGCGGCAGCGGTAGAATTGTCGTGAGCGCCCGGTCGTCCATCCTGTATAGTCTCTGCTCTTGGCCGGAGCGCCGCGTGATGCGGTGCCGCCGCGCTCTAGCGTGAAACTACTGGATTCCACTTGGCGGCGCCGTTGGCGCTGGCGGTTCCTGATCTTTTTTCTGGGACTGCTGGCGTTGTCGCATTTTGTGCAATGGGCTCGCCCGCCACATGGCATTGTGCGCCTGAACCAGCAATTGGTGCAGGTGCCGGTCATCGACGATGACGAACGGCGCACGGGTGACAGCACGCCACTTTACTACCTCGATTCCCGTCCGCCGGGCAAACTGGACGCGCCCGTGCTGGTGCTGCTACACAGCAGTCCGCTGCGCCCCCAGGCGCTGGATGGCTTGATCCGCGAACTCGCGCCGGACTTCCGTCTGATTGTGCCCGACCTGCCGGGCTTTGGCGCTTCCGCCGGGCCGGAATTGCCCAACTACTCTGCCGAAACCCAGGCCATTCAATTGGAGTCGCTTTTGAACCAGTTGGGCATTACGCGCGCGCATTTCGCCGGCTATGGCCTCGGCGGCACGGTGGCGCTGGAATTCGCCGAACTCGCACCCACCCGCGTCCAATCCCTTGTGCTCCTGGATGCCGTCGGCCCGGTCGAATACGAATGGCTGGGGGACCCGGTGCTCAACCATGCCCTCTACGGCGCGCAGCTGGCTGGCGTCACTGTCGCGCAGGAACTGCTGCCGCACTTCGGCATCATGGATATTTCCACCATCAACCTGGCCTACGCGGGCAGTTATTGGGACACCGACCAGCGTCGCGTGCGCACCATCCTCGAGGATTATCGCGAGCCCATGCTCATCCTGCATGGTGATCACGATTTTTATGAATCCGTCGCGGCCGCGCGCGAAACCAGCCGCCTGGTGCCGCAAAGCGAGCTCGTGCTCCATCCCGGCGGCCACAGCGAAGCTTACCTGCATCCGGAATTCATCGCCGCGCACCTGCGGGATTTTGTGCGGCGGGCCGCTGCCGGCCTCGCCCGCGTCAAAACGGATGCCGAACCGCAGCGCCTCCACGATTCACAACTTGAAATGATGCCGCGCGACCAGGCCGGCGGCGCTTACGAGATAGTCATCCTGGCCTTGATCATCGTGGCGACGTTTTTTGCGGAGGACATGACTTGCATCGGGGCGGGTTTGCTGGTGGCCCGCGGAGTGCTCGGTTTCTGGACGGCAACGGTCACGTGCTTTATCGGCATCCTGTTGGGCAACCTGCTGCTGTATGCCGTGGGGAGGTATTTTGGCCGGCCGGCCTTGCGTTACCCGCCATTGTGTTGGTGGATCAAGGAAGGGGATCTGCAACGACTGGCCGGCTCCTTCGAGCGCCGCGGCCTGCGGCTGATTTTCATCTGCCGCTTTGTGCCCGCCAGCCGCGTGCCGGTTTTTATCGGCGCGGGTGTTTTGCATTATTCAGGCCTGCGGCTGGTCCTCGGCTTGGTGCTGGCGGGCATGGTCTGGACGCCGCCGTTTGTCGGGTTGGCCGCGGTGCTGGGCCAGCAAATGCTGACCTATGTCGAGCGCTACGAGAAGGCGGCTTTTCTCGTCCTGCTGCTGCTGGTGCTCGCCTTGTTTGCGGTGGTGCATGTGGTGCTGCCGATGTGCACCTGGCGGGGGCGGCGGTTGTGGCTCTCGCGCTGGCGGCGTTTCACCCGCTGGGAATTCTGGCCGTGGTGGATGATCTATCCGCCGGTGTTTTTGAGCGTGATCCGGTCGGCGCTCAAGTACCGCAGTTTTACGGTGTTCACCTGCGCCAACCCCGCCTTGCCCGCCGGCGGTTTTGTGGAGGAAAGCAAAAGCGTCATCCTGCGCGGTTTGGCCGGCGCGGGCTCCGCTGTGGCCGCTTGGACGGTGCTGGCCCCCGCGGACGACAAGGCCGCCGGCGCCGCCCGCACGCATTTGCTGGCGACCTGGATGGCCAACCGCAAACTGGCCTGGCCCATCGTGCTCAAGCCCGATATCGGCGAACGCGGCCAGGGCGTGGCGATTTGCCGTGACGGCGAGAGCGCCACCGCGTACCTGGCGCGCAATCTGACCGCCATCATCGCGCAGGCTTACGTGCCCGGCGTGGAGTACGGCGTGTTTTACTACCGCCATCCCGACGAATCCACCGGGCACATCCTCTCCATCACCGACAAGCGATTTCCCCAGGTTGTGGGCGACGGCCGCCATACGCTTGATCATCTTATTTTAGCCGACGACCGCGCCGTCTCCAGCGCGCGTTTCTTCCTCAAGCGGCAGGCGACGCGGCTGGCCGAAATCCCGCCGGCGGGCGCAGTTATTCCGCTGACCGAGTTGGGCACGCATTGTCGCGGCGCGCTCTTTCTCGATGGCACGGCGGACCTCGTCACCCCGGAGCTCACCGCCGCGATGGATAAAATCAGCAAAACCTTTAGCGGGTTCTACTTCGGGCGTTATGATGTACGCTGTCCTTCTGCCGAAGATTTGCGCGCGGGGCGCAACCTGCACGTCATTGAATTGAATGGCGTGACGTCGGAGGCCACCGCCATTTACGACCCGCGTGGTTCCTTGATTGGCGCCTGGCTGCTCTTATGCCGCCAGTGGCGGCTTTGTTATGAAATCGGGGCGGCCAACCGCGCGCGCGGCGCCACCCCGGTCAGTCTCCGCGAGTTGTTTGAGGCCTTTGTCCATTCCCGCACCACCCAGAAATTCGAGGTCTGATGCCGATGTCTTCGCCCGCCGGCTTGTCCATTCTCCTGGTGCCCTTTGGCAGCGAGGGTGACGTGCGTCCCTTGCTCTGGCTGGGTGACGCTCTGGCTGCGCGCGGCCATCGGATTACGCTGATACTCACGCCTTATTACAAAAAGTTTGTGGACGTCCGGCCTGATTGGCGTTGGCTGCCTTCGGGCACGACCGAGCAATTTGCTGAGGCCATGCGCGATCCGCGTTTATGGGAGCCGCGCAAGGGCTCGGAATTTGTTTTGTCCATGATGCTCGAATCGCTCCCATACCATCGCGACTTGCTCAATGGGCTGGGGGAGCGTTTCGATTTGGTCATCGGTACCACGCTGGCGACCGCCGCCTTTTGCTGGGCGGAAGCGCGCGGCATTCCGCGCTTGGGCGTGCATCTTCAGCCGCTATGCCTGCGCAGCACGCACGAATGCCCGCTATTCATGGAAGGGCTCGAGTGGCTTTGCCGCGCGCCGGGCTTTATCAAAAAAGCCACGTTTAAAATGATGGACCGCCTGCTGGCCGAGCAATTACTTCCCGGGCTTAATCCCTTCCGCGTCCAACTGGGTTTGCCGCCCCTCAATAAAATTTACGAGGAAGTCTGGCACATGGGCGACCGCATCGCCGGCCTATTCCCGCCTTGGTACGACACCCCGCAGCCGGATTGGCCTGCGCAGGTGCGCTTGTTTGGCTTTCCCTACACGGCGCCGACCGGCGGGCCGAAACCGCTGGATCCCGTTCTGGAAATTTTTCTCGCGGACGGCGAGCCGCCGATTTTGTGGACGCATGGCTCCGCCAACCTCGACACCCATGCATTTGCGGAAACCGCCATTGGTGCCTCGCGCGAATTGAAAGCGCGTTGCCTGCTCGTCGGTCCCGAAGCGCCGCCCGCAAACCTTGGATTGCCGGCGGCGGGACAATTTTTGTATTTGCCGCACGCGCCGTTCGAACAGGTTTTTTCGCGCTGCCGGGCGGTCGTTCATCACGGTGGCATCGGCACCACCGTGCAGGCCTTTGCCGCGGGCATTCCCCAGCTCATTATCCCGCGCGCACACGACCAACCCGACAATGCCCGCCGCGTGGAAAAACTCGGCGTCGGCGCTCATTTGTCGTACAAGAAAATGGATGCGACCGCCGCTGCGGGAAAACTGCGCGGGTTGCTCGATGCACCCGCCGTGCAGGGTGCCTGCTTGAAATATCGGCGCGAGGTGCTCGGCGACCGTTCGTTGCCCGAATTGTGCGCCTGGGCCGAGGAACTGGCGGTCACCGGTAGGGCGAAAAAGACGACTTAATGGGTGATCAGTTCATTGTCAGTTGACTCCAGTCGGCACTTGAAATCCGCCCCGGCACGCGATATGCTCAGGTACAGTCCGAATGATTGACCTTGTGCGGATGTCTTGCCGGGCGGGGTTGACGCCGGATGACGTCGCCTTTTTGGGCGGCGTCCTCGGCGAAACCAACACCGACCCGATTCACGCCGCCGGCCCCGCCGGCAGCCTCGCCCTCGACAATCCCATTGTGCGTTTGCTGGCCGACGCCAACACGCGCGACCTGCTCCTCGACGATGCCGCCGTGCGGCGCGCCTTGCTCGAACAGCCGGAGGCCGTGCGCGTCTCGCCGCGGCTGTATTTTTACGTGCTGGTTCGCCACGCCCTGCGCGACTGCGGGATCAACGACCGCGACGTCGCCGATTACATCGCTTCCGTCCTCGTCGCGCACGGATCGATCACTGCGCAACCGGCGACCGGCCACCGCGGCGCGATGTTTTACGTCACCTCGCTGCTTGAGCAAATGACGCACGCCGGCTATGCCGAGCGCTTCCTCCTCAGCGTGCGCCTGGCCGACCTCGCCTTGTTGGCGACGGGAGTTTTTGCCGACAACATCCGCTTTCGGGAAAAACGCCGCGCCGCGCCTGGGCTGGCGTTTTACGAATCAGTAGGTCGCGCCCAGTATCGCCTGGCTGGCGGCCATCACCTTGCCCAGGAATTCCAGCTTGAGCACGTTTACCAAACGCTTGCCGATGTTTTTCCCGCGGCCCGCCGCGCGCTCAACCATTTCAGCGAACACCTCGTGTTTCTCGATGGGCCGACAGCCCCCGATCTGTTTGCCAGCGGGCCGAATTAATCAGTAGTCAGATTTTGGGAATGCGGCGGCACGCCGCCGCTTTGATTGAACACAAAGGGAACGGACCACGCAGGATCGCGCGTCGCGTCGCGCGGGAAAAAGCGGCGTCGTGCCGCCGCACTCCAGAGTTCAACCAACCCGTTCGTCGATTTTCTTCCTTCCACCCAATTAAGAGTGTGTCAGAGGCTTTTGGGTTGAGGCAGGGCAAGAAATGACTGGCGCTCCGGGCATTTTAACGTACTTTTTCCCCATGCACCCCAACCCCCGCCTCTTCATTTTCGCAGTCGCCTGCGCGGCCCTTAGCTCCGCCGCCCAAACTGCGACTCCTTTCACGCCCGCCGCCTCAACGCCCACCCAGGCTGCAGCCGCGCCCGCCGCCACACCGCCTGCGTCAACTGCGGCGGCGACACCTCCGGCGGCGGACAAACCGTCCGCGCCGTGGCCGCGCCCGGCCGATGGCCCACCGATTTTCACCGAGGATTTCGAGTCCGGCGAAATCAACCCCAAGATTTGGCTCGTCCGCAGCAGCGGCCCGGCCACGGCGACGATTGTGCAGGACAAGGTGGCGCACGGCAAAAATGCGCTCAAGATTCATTACCCCGCCAACACCAACCGCGCTTACGCTTTTATCGGCACTCTGCTGCCCGCCGCGGTCAAAGACCACCTCTACGGTCGCGTGTACGTTTACGTCAGCAGCCTGCCGCAGCCGCACAGCGTTCTCCTTCTCGCTGGTTCCTCGGGTTTCCCTGCCGCCAACTGGCTCGAAATCGGCACCTACCACGACGCCTTCCAGCCTTCGGTACAGCGCCAGGCGGCCACGACCAACCGCGGCGAAAAAGTCGCTTTTGAGGGGCCGATTCCGTTTAATCGCTGGTTCTGCCTCGAGTGGGAATTTCTGGACCAGCCCGACCGCATCGTCGAATGGGTGGATGGCAAGCTCGCCGTCAACCAGGCCTTCAACATGAACGGCACGGAGTCCGGCCTCATCGGTGGCTTCGCCGAACTTGACCTCGGTTTCCGCACCTTTGCCCAGGCCGCTACGATCACGCAGGATCTCGACATTTACTACGACGACCTCGCCGTCGGCGACAAACCCATCGGTCCGCTCGCGCCCGGCGCCGCGCCCGCCAGCGCAGCTACTTCCGCGGCGAAATAACAGAAGGCGGAAGGGTACGGGCCTGCGCAACTTTCTTTGAACTAGCTAGGCTGGCGGTGGTCTGTAATAGTACTGGTTTGACCGTGCAGTGTTCCGCCTTGGCGGGTCTCAGTGGTTTTAGCCTGGGTTGGGAGCTTATGCACAAAGCATCAAGCACTAAAGCACTAGACCACTTTCCCATCCCATGTCCGCCTACCTAGGCCGCCCGTCCAGCGGCGGCACGCATCCGGCCTTGTTGCCCACCTACCGGCCGCCCACCATCCGTCGGACGGACTGGGTCAGCCCGATTGCGGTCATTTTGCTGGGGCTCATTGGCGTCCTGTTCATCAAATCCGCCCAGAGCTACAATGGCGGCACCCAGTGGCAGATGCAAATCGTCTGGCTGCTCATCGGCACGGCCCTCTACGTCGCGATGGGCCGGATTGACTACCATTTTTGGCTCAAAAACATCTATCTGGTCTATTTTAGTTCGCTGTTCGTGCTGGCATTGACCCTGCCACCCATTGGGGTGGTGCATTCCGGCGCCCGGCGGTGGATTGGCGTGGGCAGCCATACCCTGCAACCCTCCGAATTTGCCAAAATTGGCACCTTGTTAATGGTCGCTTATGTGCTCGCCCGGGCGGAGCTTAGCACCGTGCGGGCGTCGTTCAGCACCCTGGCCAAAGTGGCCGCCGTGGTGGCTCCTCCTATAGTGTTGATTTTTAAGCAGCCGGACTTAGGCTCGGCAGTGGTCTTCTCCGCCATGGTGTTCGCCCAGCTTTATATGTCGAATTTGTCCGTGCGTTTTTTCGCCACGGTTCTCGGCCTTTTTTTGCTGGGTGTCGGCCTCATCGCGGTAGATAGCTTCGGTTACGTCCAGTTTCTGAAGGACCATAAAGGCCAGACGCCCTTGGAGTTGCGCGGTCAATACCAGCAACTTCATCCTTGGATACCGTTGAAGGACTACCAGCGCGAGCGCATCGCTGCGTTTGGGGCTTCGGATGCGGTGGACAAGTTAAACAAGGGCGTCAATTGGCAGCTAACGCAGTCGCTGATTGCCATCGGCTCGGGAGGCTTTTCGGGCAAGGGCTACCAAAATGGTACCCAGGCCCGTCTTGGCTACCTGCCGGCGGTGCCCGCGACGAATGATTTTATCATGGCCGTCTTCCTCGAGGAGACGGGTTTTATCGGGGGCGTGGTCGTCATCGGCCTTTATGCCATCCTGGTGGGCAACACTTTGCGCATTGCAGCCATCGCGCGGGATCGGTTCGGACAACTTATCTGCGTGGGGGCGGCGGTTATCTTAATGGTGCATGTGTTTGTGAACATCGGGATGGTGCAGGGCCTGATGCCGGTCAAAGGCATCCCACTGCCGCTGATGAGTTACGGAGGTTCCTTCGTGCTCGCCTGCGGTATTCTCCTGGGCCTGGTGCAAAGCGTTTACCGCTTTCGCCGCGAGGCCGTCTAACGCCGGCTGGCCGCGCCTCGCGCGCGGCGGGCCGGTTTCCTTACCGATCTTCAACTTACCCGCTACATGTCCCACTTCCCCGACCCTTCGCCCGATTCACCTGATTCTCCCGACAACGCCGCGCCCGAGCGCCTGGACGAAACCGCGCCGCCGCCCGCCGCCACCGCCCTCACGCCGGAGGAGGAAATGCACGAGCGGCCCCTCGAGCCCGAGCCGGAACTGATCCCCACCGGGCAGCTCCGCGAGGACGCCCGCCTGCGCGCCAAGAAAAACCGTCCGCTGCTCCAGCGCATCGTGCGCGCCTTCAAGGGCGGCGCGGACAACGCTTATCGCGAGCTCATCATCAACGTCGAGCCGCTCGAAAAACGCGTCGCCCTCCTGATGGACGGGGTGTTGGAAAAATTTGAAGTCGAGCGCGCGGGCGAGAGCCGCATGGTCGGCGCCATTTTCAAGGGCCGCATCCAGAACCTCGAGCCCGGCCTCAAGGCCGCCTTTGTGGACATCGGCCAGCCCAAAAACGCGTTCCTGCATTACTGGGACATTCTCCCCGCCGCCAACGACTCCGCGGTCGAAATCGTCCGCGAGAACCAGTCCGAGGAACAGCGCCGCCGCGCCGGCACCATTTCGCTCAAGGACATCCCGCGCCTTTACCCGATTGGCACCGACATCGTCGTCCAGATCACCAAGACGCAAATCGGCACCAAGGGCCCGCGCACGACGACCAACATCGCGTTGCCCGGCCGCTTCCTCGTCCTCATGCCCTTCTCGGGCCAGTGTGGCATTTCCCGCAAGATTGAAGACCGCCGTGAGCGCGAGCGCCTCAAGCGCGTCCTGCGCGATCTCACCATCCCCGAGGGCATGGGCGTCATCATCCGCACCGCGGGCGAGGGCAAAAAAATCCGCTACTTCATCCGCGACCTCCACCTGCTCCTCAAGCGTTGGGACGAAATCCAGGAGAAGATGAAGTCCAACAAGCCCGTCCTGCTCTATCAGGAGCCGGA
>Ga0206928_1102_pt1 | contig 22582 bp, 18 predicted proteins | sample Alteio_BWOrgHeat_21_FD_152941 | JGI IMG/M metagenome (GOLD analysis project Ga0206928, IMG submission 152941) | Enriched cells from forest soil in Barre Woods Harvard Forest LTER site, Petersham, Massachusetts, United States -... | ecosystem: Environmental > Terrestrial > Soil > Temperate forest >... | reverse complement strand
CGATCATTTTCTTAAACGTACTTCTTTTAACCCCTGTTAATCTTCGAAATTGCTCATCTGAGAACTCTTCTATTTGATCGTATTTCATGCCGCCTCACAAAGGCATCATTTTTACATTAATTTTTTTTAAAACGCCAGTTTTGAAAGAAGTCTATTCTACCGTGACGGACTTAGCTAAGTTGCGTGGTTGATCGATATCGGTTCCTCTTTCTAGGGCAATATAATAGGCCAAAAGCTGGGTGGCAATAGTGGTAGGAACAACAGCAAGCTCATCGATGGTAGCAGGCACCCAAATGACATCATCTGCAATCTTCTCGATATTCTTATTGTCCTCCTCGGCAATCGCAATGATAGGTCCACTGCGCGCCTTTATTTCCATTAAATTACTAAGAAATTTTTCATAAGTGATTTTATTAGCACATAAGGCTACAGTTGGACACGCTTCATTGATCAATGCAATAGGGCCATGCTTCATTTCCCCCGCAGGATAACCATTAGCATTGATATAGGAAATTTCTTTAAGTTTTAAAGCTCCTTCTAAGCTAGTCGGATACATATAACCACGCCCTAGAAAAAAGAAGTTTTCATAGTGCGCATATTTTTTTGCAATTTTTCTAATTAATTCGGATTGGTCTAAAACTGATTGCACCTGCTCAGGAAGTTTTTGCAGGGCATCTAAAAAATCCTGGCCTTCGCGTTTTCCCATATGGCGCATTCTCGCCATCATGAGACATAATAAAGTCAGCACAACAATTTGGCTCGTGAAAGCTTTGGTCGAACACACGCCTATCTCCGGACCTGCTTTTAGAAAAATACAAGCGTCGGCCTCCCGAGCTAAGGTTGAATCATGGACATTGCATATCCCCAATACTCTAATTCCCTTTGCCTTCAATTCCCTGACAGCTGCGATGGTATCTGCTGTCTCGCCCGATTGACTGATGGCTATGACAAGTGTGCCTGAAGGGACGACAGGATTTTTATAACGAAATTCAGAAGAAATTTCAACCTGAACAGGAATTCGGGCTTTATCCTCAAACATATAAGAAGATAAATAACCGGCATTCCAGGAAGTTCCACAAGCCAAGATAAGGATGCGCTGTACGGCTAACAGTTCATTAAGATCCAAGCCTATTTCTTCAAAAATAGCTGTACCATAACCATCAATGAAACGAGAAAGCAAAGCGCTGCGAATTGTCTTCGGTTGTTCATTAATTTCTTTGAGTGTGAAATGAGCAAAACCGGATTTAGTAGCTTCCTGCATTGCATTGCTTAATGTCTTGGTTTCTCTTACCACTGTCTCCATAGAAGAATTATAAATTTCTATTTCATGAGCTTTGACAACGGCGATTTCAGAATCAGCAAGATAAACCACTTCTCTAGTATGAGCTGCAAAGGCATTAGCATCTGATGAGATAAAAGTTTCTCCATAGCCTTTGCCAATGATTAGTGGGGATTGATGAGCCACAGCAATCATCCGATCCGGAAAGTCGCGGTGGATAATTGCAATCGCAAAAGCACCTTTCAGCAAGGGAACAGCTTCTTGCACTGCCTTTAAAAAATCACCTTTATAACGACTTGAAACCAAATGAGCAATCACTTCTGTATCTGTTTGAGAAACAAACTTTGCTCCATTAGTTTGCAACATTTGCTTTAACGACTCATAATTTTCAATGATTCCATTATGAACCAACGCGATCGTTCCATCGTTATCTAAATGGGGATGAGCGTTAATTTTACTTGGCTTTCCGTGGGTGGCCCAGCGTGTTTGAGCGATTCCCACATCAATTACCATTTGCGATTTTTGCACTTCTTTCTCAAGGACTTCAACTTTCCCAACTTCTTTGCAATAATAAATTTTCCCATGCGAAATGCCTGCAATTCCTGCAGAGTCATAACCTCGATATTCCAATGTTTTCAAGCCTTCAATTGTAGTCTTAGCTACATTTTTTGGGCCAATATAACCGAAAATTCCACACATAACTTATAACCCCGCTACTGATTTTTCAATGGCACTCGCGATGGAATGTGCAAGTTGGCTAACTTGTTTTTGTTTGGGCCCTTCAACCATAACACGGCAGATATTTTCAGTCCCTGAATAACGCACCAGCACCCTTCCTGTATCCCCTAAAATACCTTGCGCATGCTCAATTGACTGAGCCACTCCATCCAAACTTTCCAAAGGAGGTTTTGCATTGACTTTAACATTGACAATCGACTGTGGATAGCGTTTAAAGATTGAAGCCAAATCAGAAAGTTTTGATTCTGTCTCGATCATAATGCGCAGCACTTGCAAGGCTGAAACAAGGCCGTCACCTGTTGTATTATGATCTAAAAAAATTAAATGCCCGCTTTGTTCTCCGCCTAAATTCACTTCGTGCTTAATCATATCCTGGATCACATAGCGATCCCCCACCTGAGATTGGATGACTTCAATGCCAATCTCTTGCATGGCTTTAATAAATCCAAAATTTGCCATGATTGTACTCACAATCTTTTTCTTTGGCATAACCCCACGATTAAGCATGTCTCGGGCGCAAATTGCCAAGATGGCATCCCCATCGATAATTTGGGCGTTTTCATCAACCATGATCACACGATCTGCATCCCCATCCAAGGCGATACCTATGTCCGCACGATGATCGATGACTGCTTTTTGAATAGTCTCCAAATGCAGAGACCCGCATTCATCGTTGATATTCAGTCCATTAGGAGTATTCCCATAAACATGTACAGTCGCATCCAGCTCTCTAAATACAAGCGGGGCAACCCGATAGCTTGCCCCATTGGCACAATCCAAAACGATTGTCAGGTTTTTTAAGGAGAGATGCCTTGGAAACGTCGCTTTAACAAATTCAATGTAGCGACCATCAGCATCGTGAATTTTTGTATTTTTACCGATGTCCATATCTGCGGGTAAGCTATTTTCAAATAAACCGTCTGCAACCAATTTTTCCATCTCAGCTTCCCATGAATCGGGAAATTTAAATCCTTCGGAAGAAAAGAATTTAATTCCGTTATCAAAATAAGGGTTATGGGAAGCGGAAATAATGATTCCTGCATCTGCACGATAAGCCCTAGTAATAAAAGCGACGCCCGGGGTTGGAAAGGGGCCCACCATCAGCGTATCTATACCCATCGAGCATAAGCCTGCTATCAAAGCATTTTCAAACATATAACATGAAAGACGTGTGTCTTTACCTATGACTACTTTATGTTTTCCATTATGCCTTCTAAAAAGTTTTCCGGCAGCCCGTCCCAAAGCAAGCGCTGTTTCCACTGTCATTGGATATGAATTCGCCCGTCCTCTTACTCCGTCCGTGCCAAATATTTTTGCTTCATTAGATTTTTTCATTAAGGAACTCTTGAATGGGATTTATTAAGCGTTATAATTAGTACTTCTACTAAGTTACTCTATTTCAAGAAGAGGGGGCAAGAAAAAACATAAAAAAAAGGCCCGGCGATTAGCCGGGCCTTTTTTTAATAATAATTTCTATTAATATTGACTAGAAGCCTAGAGATAGGGAAACCGTTAAGCCTTGTGTTGTAAGGTCGCCATGCTTTCTAGTATGAGCACCATTAGGTACTGCAGTGGCGCCATCAAAATCAATTCCTTGTTCTACAAAATTGAAGTTATTCATATCGTAAAATGCATGGTGTTCCCAAGCAAATGCAATACTCACTGGATGGCAACGATTGCACCACTCATAGCAACGATCCCATTTAATGCCGAATGCCAGGTCAGTGATTGTACGTGAGCAACGGTGTGCTGAACTTCGTGCTTCATAAGTCAGTTCACCAATTACTGGGCCAGCACTGACAGTATCCAAGTAGTTTTCTCTTGAATGGTTATCGAATTTACCAAACACGATAGAGCCGGCAGCTTGGCCGAACAAAGCAAATCCGCCGCAAAAACGCAATTCGACATCTAAGCCTACACGTGGACCTACTGCCAAGAAATTACTTCTTGATTTTACATCAGTCACATAATTAAAAACATCTTCGCCAGATCCACCGGAGGTAGTATCAGAAGTAGCGCGGTATGTTTGATGAATACGCGCCACTCTTAAACCAAAATCCGGTCTTAGAATGAAGCAATTAGAAACATAAAACTTACGCCCAAACTCGATATCGACTAAATCCAAGTTAAGGGAGTATCGTCCTGCTGCTCTTTCCGGATTTATGCCAGCAATTCTTTCCCAGTCTGAGAAAAACGTAACTATGCCTTCCGTGTCAGATACGCCATGTACTTTTGCTTTTGTATGAAAATGCGTCCAGTTTACAGCAAAATCCCAGCAGTCACATGAACAGTTATTAGATAAGCCAATGCGAAATCCGGGATCGTATTTAAAATTAGGACGCTTTGAGTGTGATCTATTGACCACCGTACTACGCTCCACATCCGAAACTTGTACATATTCTTCCGTTCCTAAATTCAAACCTTCTTCACAAGCTCTCCACCATAGAAAATCAGCACGGAAGGCAAATGAATCCAAAAAATTGCTACAAGCACTAGTATCGCAGCCACATCTTGTATAAGCTGACGGATTGTAAGCCCAACCTAAATCCGGCGCCGGATTGCATGGAAAACCACAGCATCTTGAATTTGAATTGCATGGTAAGTCAATAGGTTGTGCACAGTCAGAACCATGCGCATAATGATCATTCTGGAAGTCCGGATATTGATTATACTGGACTCCATGAAATTCATGAGAAGTGTTAATGATTTCATTCGCTTCTGCAAAAGTAGATAGAGAAAGGGCATTTGCCACTAAGAATGTTTTAGTGACGTTGCTCAAAAAACGTTTAAATTGCATATCATTCCTTGTTTTTGATTTATCGTTGTTTTTTTTCTTAATATCATAGTCAATACTATATTTTTAGAAAAAAACGCAAATAAAAATTTACGTATTCTAATTTTTTTATAGCCTTTCTGAGAGGTGGTAAAAAATTAGAATTCGGACTATTTTAATATTTTTTTGTACCGACAAAAAAAAGAGGATCCGGTATTACCGGATCCTCTCAAAACAATTAACAGTTAATAGACCTTCAGATTAGAATCCGAAAGCTATTGATACTGTCAAGCCTTGTGTATTCAAATCACCATGTTTTCTAGTGTGAGCACCAGTAGCTACTGCTGATGGACCTTCCAATTCAAGTCCATTTTCTACAAAATTGAAGTTATTCATATCGTAAAATGCATGGTGTTCCCAAGCAAATGCGATACTTACCGGGTGGCAGCGATTGCACCACTCGTAGCAATGATCCCATTTAATTCCGAATGCCAAGTCTGTAATTGTACGTGAGCAACGGTGTGCTGAACTTCTTGCTTCATAAGTCAGTGCACCAACTACTGGAGCACTAGAGACTGTATCCAAGTAGTTTTCTCTTGAATGGTTGTCGAACTTACCAAACACAATAGAACCTGCTGCTTGGCCGAACAAAGCGAATCCACCGCAAAAATGTAATTCAACATCTAAGCCTACACGAGGACCAACTGCCAAGAAATTACTTCTTGATTTTACATCACTTATAAAGTTTTCAACATCTCCATCACCATTGACAGCTTCAGATGCGACGCGGTATGTTTGATGAATACGCGCCACTCTCAAACCAAAATCCGGCCTTAGAACGAAGCAATTAGATACATAAAACTTACGCCCAAATTCGATATCAACTAAATCCAAATTAAGAGCGTAACGCCCCCCGGCGACTCTTGGGTTTGCACCAACAATTCTTTCCCAATCTGAGAAAAATACAATGCTGCCATCATCAGAAGTTGCGCCGTTTACTTTCGCTTTTGTATGAAAATGCGTCCAGTTTACAGCAAAATCCCAGCAGTCGCATGAGCAGTAATTAGATATGCCAATGCGAAATCCTGGATCGTATTTAAAATTAGGATGTTTTGAATGTGATCTATTAACCACTGTACTACGCGAAGGTGATACCGGACCATCCGTTTCTTCTATAAATTCTTCTGTTCCTAAAGACAAACCTTCTTCACAAGCTCTCCACCATAGGAAATCAGCACGGAAGGCAAAAGAATCTAAAAAGCTGTTGCTGCAAGCACTAGTATCGCATCCGCATCTTGCGTATGCCGGCGGATTGTAAGCCCAACCTAAGTCCGGTGCAGGATTGCATGGAAAACCACAGCAGCTTGTCTCACATGAACCGCAAGAAGCTCCTGGAGAACAATCTGATGAACCATAGCTATTGTGTGAACTGTAGCTATTGTGATCGTTAAAACCTTGATGGTTAAAATTATGAAAATCGTCAGCTCCTGCAAAAGCAGAAACAGACAGGGCACCAATTGCTAAATAAGTCTTAGCAAAGTTTCCCAAAAAACGTCTAAATTGCATGACATTCCCCGTTTGTTTGTTATTGTTCCACTTACTTACGCCGAATGCACTTTTGTGTAAGCCTAAATAGCAAAAAAAGCACATAGAACAGCTTTTAAGAAGTCCATTAGATGCTTTCACAAAGCACAATAACGTATTTTTTCTAAACTTTCGTTATCAATAGCAGATTTACACTAACCTTTACTTTTTTGCCAATACCATTTTTGCAAATTTAAAACTTAATCTTAAACTTAGCAATGCCTTTCAATTGAATTTTCATTTCAAGCATTTAAACATTCTTCACTAGATCCTTGATATGTTTTCCACATAAGTACTTGACAATTAAAAACATATAATTAATATTTTTTTAGCAAATCATAGCTAAGAATTTCTTTGAAATTTCAATAAAAAAAATAAAACATAAAAATAAAAAAAATTTTTCAAATAAAATATTTAAGGTTCATTTTTGAGATTCACAAAATTAATGGCCTATGGTATGCTTACTTTTCTTCTTAAATCTATGGAGCATAATTACTAGTGCAGCCTAAAATTTATCATGCAAGCGATCACGACATCGACCCTTCACTTATCGATTCAGACGCCATCTACATTTTGAAAAAACTGAAAGAAGCTGGTTTTTTAGCATTTTTAGTAGGGGGTAGTGTTCGAGATCTTCTTGTTAAAAAACAACCTAAAGACTTTGACATCTCCACGTCTGCACGTCCTGAGCAAATCAAACAAGTCTTTCAAAGAAATTGCCTATTAATAGGCCGAAGATTCCGCTTGGCCCACATCCGTTTCGGTCATCGTATTTTTGAGGTTTCAACTTTTCGGTCGGGTGACAACGAGAGCGATTTGATTGTGCATGACAACATTTGGGGAACCCCTGAAGAAGATGTTTTGCGGCGTGATTTTACAATGAACGGTCTTTATTACGACCCCTCAGCCCATACTGTCATTGACTATGTTGGGGGCTGGAATGACATTCACAACAATCTTTTAAAAACAATTGGCGAGCCGGTAGTCCGCTTTAAACAAGATCCTGTGAGGATGATTCGGCTGCTAAAATTCCAATCGCGTTTTGATTTTAAAATAGATCCTCAGACTAATTTAGCCCTTGCCAAATGTATCCAAGAGATCGTTAAAAGTTCTCCGGCCCGTATTTTAGAAGAAATTTTTCGGATGCTTGAATCTGGCGCCTCCGCTCCATTTTTTCGTTTAATGACTTCATCGGGCATGCTCGAACTTTTATTTCCTTGCCTAGATCATTTTCTGAATGGTGAAAATGGTGATGATGTCTATAACCTTCTGAGTGCTTCAGATAAGATTAATTTGGAAAACGAAAAAAAACCAATGGATCGCGCAATTCTGCTTTCATGCCTTCTCTACCCTATTTTAGAAAGAGAAATTGAACAGATTTTTTTGAAAGAGGGAAAAACCCCTCATTTTGGGGAAGTTCTGATGGTCACTTCTTCAATAATCAAAGGGTTTGTCATTTCTTCATTTGCCCATTTTCCCAAACGTTTGAGTTCCGAGGCTGCATCTATTTTATCTACTCAATATCGTTTGACACCGCCAAACGAAAAAAAGCATGTACGTGCAAGAGTTCCGCACAATAAAGAATTCGACTTAGCCTTAAAATTTTTGAAAATTCGCTCACATACAAATCCTGAACTTACAGAGGCATACGAAAATTGGAGCCGTCGGCGTCATGCGGAAAAACTGGCTGATCGACATAAACATAAACCAAATCCTTCTCCGGAAATGAAAAGGGTCATAAAAGATTCAAATGATGATGAAAATCCAGATTGAAACCATTAACTTGCCGACCTAACCAAAGTTCATCCCGATGAAATATTCTGTTGTCATCCCGCTTAAAAATGAAGAAGAAAACATTACTGATCTTATCAATGAATTAGAGCCTATCATGGAGGGGTTAAATAAACCTTGGGAGCTCATTTGCATTAATGATGGCTCCACAGACGGTACGCTATCCCTCCTTTCCGCTATCGGCAAAACGAAGCCTTATCTGCGCATCTTGACTTTTGATTGTAACTATGGTCAATCGTGTGCTTTCGATGCCGGATTTAAATATGCCAAAGGAGAATGGGTGATCACAATGGACGGAGACCGCCAAAATGACCCTGCAGATATACCGAAGCTACTTGCGTTGGCTGACAATTACGATCTCGTTTGCGGACATCGTATCAAACGGCAGGATCCGTGGCATAAAAAAATCACATCGACACTTGCCAATTTTATTCGTAGTCGCTTTTGCCGCGATGGCATTCAGGATACCGGCTGCTCACTTAAAGTCTATCGCAAGGAATGCTTGGATCATATAAAAATGTATAAGGGAATGCACCGGTTTTTACCTGCTTTATTTACCATCGAGGGATTTCGCATCGCTGAAGCCCCTGTCAATCACCGTGAACGATTCAAAGGAGTCACTAAATATAATCTTCTCAATCGTTCATTCAATACAATTTCAGATATGTTAGCTGTACGCTGGATGTCCAAGCGGCACATCAATTACCGTATTGATAAAGAGATCCCATGATCGAACTTTGGCGCGAATGGCTTTACCCTTTAGGATTTCTCTCTTCCATCGCCTTCAGCAGTCGGATGCTCCTCCAGTGGTTGACGAGCGAAATCAAAGGCAGAAGTGTTGTCATGCCGGCATTTTGGAAATTATCGATTGCCGGTAATATTTCGTTAGCTATCCACTCTTTCATACAAGCTCAATTCCACGTATGCCTAATCCAAACGTGCAATGCAGTGATCTCATGGCGCAATCTCAACTTGATGAAACCACTACCACAACAAGTAACCTTAAACCGAACGATCAAGATTTTAATGGTTGCCGCTTTTTCCATTTTCGCGATTTTCTGGCTGAATGGATTTTTCTTTCTACAAGATGAAGCTTGGTTTCGAATGCCTTCAACCTCATGGCACGAAGGTGCTAACCTTCCGATTTCTTTTGGATGGCATTTAATCGGGTTCTTAGGCCTTTCCCTATTCAGCAGCCGCTTTTGGATCCAATGGCTATGTGCCGAACAACAAAAAACCAGCTATTTAAGCGGTTCTTTTTGGTGGATTAGCTTAATTGGCGAAGCGATTTGCCTCGTTTATTTTCTTAAAATTCGCGATCCTGTCAATGTCATCGGTCCGGCCTTCGGATTAATCCCTTATATCCGCAATCTCATGCTTATCTACAAGAAACGGCCCACCAACCTCCCTTCACAGAGAATGATGCATGAATAATCACCCAAAAAAAATATTCATTTTCGCAGGAGAACCAAGTGGGGATCTCCACGGCAGCCGCTTGGCTTGCATTTTAAAAGAAAAAGCGGAAGGTATTTGCCTCATAGGCGTAGCGGGACCAAAAATGCGTCAACAAGGGGTTCAAGGTCCATTGAAAATGGAAGATTTTGAGGTAATGGGCTTTACGGATGTCATTAAAGCTTTTCCTAAGCTTTACAAACATTTTAAACTCATCCTCCATTCAATTCTCACTTCAAAACCGGATGCTGTGGTTTTCATCGATTACCCCGGATTTAACCTACGAATGGCAAAAGCTTTGAGGAAAAAGGGATTTCAAGGAAAACTTATTCATTACATTTCCCCTTCTGTATGGGCTTGGGGGAAACATCGCATCATGGAAATGGAAAAGACTTTAGATCTACTTCTTACTATTTATCCTTTTGAAAAACCGCATTTTTCCGAATCGACACTCGAAGTTAATTTCGTGGGATCGCCCCTTAAAGAGTACATGAATGAATATACTTATCACCCTAATTGGAAACAAATAACCGGAATTTCAAATACCTCTCGACTCATTGCTTTATTTCCGGGAAGCCGGAAGGCTGAAATTGCACGTAACCTCCCCATTATTTTAGAAGCAGCAGCTCTGTTAAAAGAAAGCAATCCAAGTGTGATTTTTGGCATTTCAAGTTTTGATGAAGCGACAAAACACCTATATAAGTCAATGATCCATCGTTTTCCAATTCTAAATGAATCTGTTCATCTTGTTTCTAAAAAGTTCTCATACGAATTAATGAGAGATAGTCATTGCGCGATTGCTAAATCAGGAACGGTGACTTTGGAGCTAGCTTTACATAAATGCCCAACGATAGTTGTATACAAACTTTCTTTATTAAACCGTTTGTATGCTAAATATATTTTAAATGTTAATCTCCCTTATTATTGTATCGTCAATATCCTGGCAGATAGAGAGGTTTTTCCTGAGCTTATTGAAAATGGTTTAAATCCGCAGAACTTATCGCGGCAAATGCAATCTTTTATTCATGAAGGCCAAAAACGGATAGATTGTATTCAAGCTTGCGAGGAAATTCATAAAAATCTGGGTAACGGCAAAGCCAATACCCAAGCTGCAGAATCTATTTTACGATGTCTTCAATGCTAAAAAAACACGGGATTAATTTTAAACGTCATTGGTTACCTTATCTATTTGCTTATAGCGCTAAAATTCTAATAAGAATGCTTTTAAAGACATGTAGAGTGAGGCTTCATGGACTCGACACGTTCATTAAAACTGCCGAAATTGCACCATGCATGCTCATGCTATGGCATAGTAAACTCGTCTTAATACCTGAAATCCTAAATTCTCATGCTTCACAATTTGTTTATACAGCCTTCATCAGCAAAAGCCGCGATGGCGATCCACTTGCCATACTTGCCGAAAGTTATGCGGCAGGGCGAGCTTTGCGAGTTCCGCACAATTCCAGGCATTTAGCCCTTAACAAGCTGATAGATTCCATTAAAAGCAAAGGGGAGATTATCATCATCACTCCGGATGGACCGAGAGGTCCACGAGAGGAAATCAAACCAGGTATTATTTTCGCTGCCCTAGAAACAAAAGCCAATATTTTTCCATTTTCATGGCAGGCAAAAAGCTTTTGGCAGCTCAATACTTGGGATCGATTAAAAATCCCAAAACCCTTTACCTCCATTGATGTTTTCTTTGGGCAGCCTATTCGTCTAGATGAAAGTTCTTTAGAAGACAATGAGAGCGATGCCACTAAGTTAAAAAACTCCTTAAATAACTTTGATCTATAATAATAGGCCTGTAGGGCCGATTATTTACATTCAATTGAGCAAAAATGTTTAGGGATTAACGAAATGCTTAATGACAAGTTTTTTCTTTGCTCTTTTTTAAATGAATAAGTAGATTCCGATTAAATACCGACTCCATATCTAGTACAGCTTTTTTTTGTTAAAAGGTTTATTTATCTTTGAGGAGGTGCCATGCTTGTCTATTGCCTACCATCAAAAACTAATAATGTTGCACATCTTTTAGAATCCCGTAAACAAGGAGGTAGAATCAATATTGATCATTTCCGACATGCGCGTGCCATGAGTAATCTTGCAAAAAACGACTTCACCGAAACTGCATATAAGCAGGATCGCGAAATTATGGCTTTTTCAATTCAAGATGAATTGATCACAGTGCTAACCTTGAATGCGCTTTCCCTCATCGATAATGCAACAAAAACATGCTTGTGGACGTATCATTTAAAATCCCCTGTTCATCGTCACAGAGCAAAAATTATTACAACAAAAGATCTGACTATTTTATCCAGCGCCATTGAATCCAATGTGTCTCCCCATATCGAAAATGGAATTCTCGTCATCGATCGTCATCATGGAAAAAAAATTGGTGCCATTCAAGATAGTCGACTAGATACTGAAAAAATATGTTGCATCGGAAACAGAATTTTTACCCTATTCAATGATGGAAATATCCATGAATGGGATATAATCCGAAGAAAATTCATCCCTTTAGCCATTCAAAATTTTCACGCAAAAAAATTTATAAGTTCTGATTCATTTCTTATCGGCATCAATGACGATTCAGTGATTATTCATGACATCATTAAAAACACTTCAAATACTATAACATTTAATTTCAATAAAAAAAAAGAACACATCTCTGCCTTTAATTTAAATAAATCGCACTTAACCTTAGGTATTAGTTCTTATGCACAAAAAAATGACTCCGATTGCATTGTCATTGATCTACACAAAAAATCCATCATTTACCAATATCAAGCATCCGGTGCATTTGTTTATCCGGAAGGAGATTTGTATACAGATGAAAACCCTTATCTATCGGGGATAAAACAAATCGTTAAACACAAAAATTATATTTATATGTGGCACTCTAGGGGAGCCATTATCTGTGTTAATATGAATGCAAACACCCATTTCCATGTGGGAGAACATCATTACACAAGTAATCCTCGAAATGATTCAAATTTTTTAGTGAGAAATCATATCCTCATCAGCAAATCCATACACGAAATTTATAAAACCACATTAATAAATTTTTGGAATACTTCCGATGGTAAAACGATCACAAAGGTCGAACCCTCTAAATTAACCCACGTTTTTTGTGATGTAGAAAATTTATTCGCAGTAGAAGAAAATATCCTTAAAATTCGCAACTATCTTTCATGTGGCTAATGACTTGTTTTTCAACATACTCTATAGCACTAAAAATACTTGGCCCTAGCGAATCTGCTGTTGCATTCCCGTGCACCTTAATCACTACATTATCAATTCCACAAACAATGGCTCCGGGATATCCTGCATAATCAAATTGCTTCTTGAGCCCGTTAAACGCATTTTCAAAAGAATTTGTCACTACCGTTTCGAGGTTAACTTTTTCTTGCAACGCATTAAAAATAAAAGAAGCTACTCCTTCGGCTGTTTTTAAAAGGACATTACCGGTAAAGCCATCAGTCACCAACACATCTATGGAACCTTTATAAAGATCCCTAGCTTCAATATTTCCTGCAAAAATCATAGAAGGAACTGTCGCACTTCCAATAGGCTCTCGGGAATATGTATTTAAAAATTCATAAGCTTGCCTGATTTCAAGAGTCCCTTTGCCTACTTCCATCCCAATATTCAATAATCCGATCACGGGTTTTTCAATTCCTTGAACGGTTTTTTGGAAAGCTGCCCCAAGAAAAGCAAATCTGACCAACTGTTGAGCTTTTTTTAGGACACTTCCCCCTACATCTAAGACTGCAACTGTGCCTTTTTCAGTAGGCAAATTTGCCAGCAGTGCCGGATGAGTAATCCCAGGTAGCAAATTTAAAAATATCGCTGCAGCAGTGATGATTGCGCCCGTATTCCCACAAGAAACAAAAGCATCAATTTTTTTTCTTTTCAGTAAACCCATTCCCACGACTAATGAAGATTTTTTTTTCTGTCGCACAGCACTCAGAGGATTATCAGTCATCGAGATGATATCTTCGCATTCAAGAAAAGATATACGTGCGCAAATTTCAGTTGAAAGGGTTGAAGAAAGAAAATAGGAAATTTTTTCGACGATGTCCTTGCTGGCAAGTACAAGCAAAGACTGACTAGATGACAGTTTCTTGGCTGATTCCAAGATAGCCGAAAAAAGAAATTCAGGGGGATTATCTCCCCCCATGAGATCAATGCCGATGCGCAATCTCATAACAGTTGATGTCCTAGAAACTGATCATAGATATTGAACAGGTTCTTAAGCTTGTTGCTGGACATTCAAAACAGTACGATCGCCATAGCTTCCACAGCTTTGACAGATTGTGTGAGGCATACGCGGCGCTTGACACTTTGAGCAAGCAGTAAAGCCTTTTGGCTTTTTTGCATGATGGGCACGCTTTGAATTTTTACGCGCATTAGATAAACGATTACGTGGTACAGCCATGGATTTAAACTCCTAAATCAATACGATTAACTTTTTTTGCTACTTGTCCTTAAAATCAAAGTCGAGGCCGGCAAAAGGGCGATAGCCTTCTTCGTCTTCTTTGGCTCCAGGAGCGCCTTCATTTTTTAAATATTTTTCCAACGTTTTACGTTGCGGGCATTTTCCTTGATGACACTCTGCCAGGATAGGCACTTCTAAAAGAATTGTCTCTCTCAAGATTTCTCTAAAATCATAAATTGCCCCTTTAATTTCTTCCAAAGGAACAGCGTGATAAAATCCATTAACATTAATTTCAACATCGGCCGGTCCATTACAGATCGCGCAAGGAATTGTCGCCACCGCATGAATAGTCAAATGCAAAATCAACATTTCTTCTGCTAAATAGATTTGTCCTTTGACTGTCACAGGATTTTTAAATGACAAATCTCTTTCATTGAGATCCAAAAATTCCGTGGAAAAAACTTCATCGATCTCCTGAATATGCCCATTACGCAATTGCTCAACAAAAACTCTAAATCGATCATCTATCATTGGGCAACACCCTGTACATATCCATGCTATCATTCAGATAAAACAACGAGTTTACCTGTATAGACGATTTTATTCAATTGAATTGCAACGAATTCCTCGAATTATATTAAATTTTGCCTCAACTTATTGTCATCAACTGCTGTTTTTAGGATGATATGATTTTAGAGAAATTATGTGAAATCCCGTCTTTTTTCTAGCCATCTTCTCCTTATTTCCTTATGATTGTCCAAAAACAGAGGACGAGATGCACGAGATCCTATTAAATATTGAATCTAAAGAAGTGCGCTATGCACACTTAAAAAATGGGCAACTTTATGACCTGATTGTCGAACGAAAAAAAGAGCGGCAATTGACAGGAAACATTTATAAAGGGCACGTCACAAATATTCTCCACAATATCCAATCTGCCTTTATTGACATCAGCGAAGGCGAAAACGGCTTCATTCATATTTCAGACATCATCGAAAACACGATGAAATTCAAACAAGTCTACGATTTGGATTTTGATCTTGACTATGATAATAAAGCTGTGGATTCCAAGCAGCCGCAAAACACAGAAATTCAGCAAATCATGAAAATTGATCAACCTGTGTTAGTTCAAGTAGTTAAAGAACCTATCGGCACTAAAGGAGCGCGCTTAACTTCGAACATCTCTATTGCCGGCCGCTATTTAGTTCTTCTCCCTAACTCTTCGCATCGCGGCGTTTCCCGAAAAATTGAAGATCGCAATGCGCGCGAGCGACTAAAAAAATTGATCCGCTCTTTTGAAATGCCCAGAGATATGGGGCTTATCTGTCGCACTGCCAGCGGCTTTGCAACGCCCGAAATGCTCATTGCCGAAGCGCATGACTTGTTAAATACCTGGCAAGTGATCATGGAAAATTTCCAAAATGCTCCTGAATCTGCATTGCTGTACGAAGAATCCGATATTATCAAGCGCGCTGTCATGACTGCAGTCGATAAGCGTTTTGATCGCCTTTTGGTCGATGATTATGCTGTCTTCCAAACGTGTAAACGCTTATATAGCCGCTATGCGGGGGAACATCCACTCAAGTTAGAGTATTATCGCGACAAAACCCCTATGTTCGAACGTTTTAATGTCGAAAAAGAAATAGAGCGCTCTATCCGGCACAAAATTTGGTTGCCAAGCGGCGGCTATCTCTTTTTTGATCGAACTGAAGCGATGTATACTGTGGATGTCAATTCAGGCCGCAGTTCCGGCAGCAAAACTGATGTGGAAGAATCGTTAGTGCGCATCAATCTTGAAGCGGCAGAAGAGATTGCCCGGCAGCTAAGACTGCGCAACATTGGTGGCCTTGTCATTTGCGACTTCATTGATATGCGCTTACGCAAAAATCAACGTCGTGTACTTGAAAAACTCAAAGAATTCATGAAAGAAGATTCTGCCAAATGCACGATTCTCGGCATGAGCGAATTTGGATTGATTGAAATGACGCGTCAACGCAATCGCGGATCACTTCTCCAAACAATTTTCACCAACTGTCCTTACTGCCAAGGAAGCGGCTTGATTAAAACTTATGAAAGCACTTCGATCGAATTGGAACGCTCGCTTAAAAAAATTATTAATTGCCAACAGCAATTTGCCATCAAACTTGTTGTCCATCCTGAGCTTGATCATTATCTAAACGTTATAGATAAGGCTTTTTTGAAAAAATTAGCCGAAGAGATGAATGCTCATTTGGAGTTTGGATCCGACGATAATATGCATATCAACGATTATCATTTTTATTCCACGATCAATAACAAACGGATCGAAGTCTAATGGACCACTATGAAAAACTTGAACAATGTGCGGCTGAAGGAAAAATCCCCTCAGACCTAGTACTTGTTTTAATGAATTTTTATCATAGTTATGAAGTTGCCATCGACGAAAATGGATATTCCCTTGAACATCTGCAAAACATATTGAACCAATTTCTCGATTTGGTCGTAGGGCAGCTTCAAAAGCCCTATTTCTTCGAACCTTTCCATAAATGTGTATTAGAACCTTTTGATTATTATCATTTCGGACTTGATTTTTTTCGTCCGTTAGTGATTTTTAAAAAATCTTCGGTGTATGGTTTAGAAAATTTAGATGCCATGGAAGCTACCCTTCATCGGGGAGAAAACGTCATTTTATTGGGAAATCATCAAACAGAGCCTGATCCTCAAGCAATCAGTTTACTTCTTGAAAAAACCCATCCTAAACTGGCCCAAGAAATGATCTTTGTCGCCGGGCACCGCGTCACTACTGACCCTCTGGCTGTGCCCTTAAGTTTAGGCCGCAACTTACTTTGCATCTTTTCAAAGCGCCATATTGAAAATCCTCCTGAACAGAAACAGGAAAAGTTGATGCACAATCAACGCACAATGAAGAAGATGTCTCAACTGCTCGATGAAGGAGGGAAATGCATCTATGTAGCCCCTAGCGGCGGCCGCGATCGGGTAAATGAAGCGGGCATAGTCGAGGTTGCACCATTTGATCCGCAAAGCCTGGAGATGTTTTGGTTGATAGCTCGCCAAGCGACCAAGCCGACACATTTTCACCCCTTGGCATTGGCAACTTATAACCTGCTTCCTCCCCCTGGAATAGTGACAAAAGAACTGGGGGAAAAACGGCACGCCCATTGCACGGCCATTAGTTTAGGCTTTGGAGCCGAGATCGATATGCAGGATTATCCCGGAAACGATGCACCGGACAAAAAGCAAAGAAGGCAAAACCGCGCAGATTTTATCTGGAAATTGGTTGTAGATGACTATTCAAAGTTAAGCAACAACAAATGAAGGTGTCAGGTATAAGCCTGACACCTTCATTAATCCTCTAGAATTGGACGGATAAAGACACAAAGAGACCTTGCGCATCAAAGTCGCTATACCTTACATCAGTGAGAGTACTACCATAATAGGAATCATTCTTCACGACCAACAGACTTTTGAAATAAGCACTGAATTCATAACCCAACCCTAGATCAATGACATAACAACTGCCGCAAAAATTATAATTTAGCCCAACGCCCATATGAAATGCCGGTATAATCCTGGTCGATTTTCGTAAAACTAAGTTATAAGAACTGTCGACCCCATCGAACTCATAAGCTATATTTGTTTTGGTATTGCATCGACTAACAAGAAGGCTTCCTGTTGAAAACAAATTCAAATTTAACACACCCGGAAGGCAGCTCCAATTTTGGCACAGCCTGTAATCGAAATCAAATCCGATCTTAGGTCCGACACCCCTGGTATGTGATCTTTCATTCACTAGAGATGAAGATGTGTCTGCCGACATTGGCAAATAGTCAATATTTTGGTGGAAATGAAGCTTTGCAAACTCAAGACCCAAAAGCACACGAAAGTCAAATCCACAGCATTGGTAAATTTTCTGACCAAAGAGTACATCAAGGCTTTTATAGTCTACACTAATCTTTGAAGTTGCTTTCCCTTCGTACTCTGCCATGTCTAAAGCAAAGTTTTCGATTCCTATACTAGGTGTCAAAGCGTTCCCCAAAATTGTTTTTCTGTGGCTTGTATCCAAGTTTGTATAATATACCCCAAATTCTCGATCACACTCACAAAAAGCATATTGGAGACCTATCCGATAAGCTGATGCATAATTGAACTGATTACTTCTTTCTTCTCCATTAAGAATGATACTGCTACTAGGATCTGAAGGAGGATTCGGAAGGGACTCTATAACAAAATAGGTGTCATCCACTAAAGGCTGCAAATACAAATATTGCCCGGTTAAACTCCATTCCCCCGGGGATGGATGAGAACCAACCAAAAATGAAGTGGTTAATATACAAAATACCGTACTTAAAATCTTGAACATGACACTTTCCTTTTTCTCTTAATTCGCTTGAAACCTTGTTTGAATTCCGAACCTGATCAAAGATCAGACTATTTTTGATTTTCGAATCAGATTGCAGATAGTATCATTTCACATCCGATATAGCAAAAGTTTTTTTTAAACTTTATTAAAAAACATTTTCTCTCACACCTCAATTAGAGATCTCAAAATATTTCGAATTTAAAGAAAAGTCACCTAAACCTTGAAATAGTAAAAAATTTACAGTAAAATAATCATTTTCCTCCTACTTTAAATTTTTACGCTTTCAAGGGACTCATGAATAAAAAATTTATCCATCTTTTCTGCCAATTTTTAATTTGCTTTTTCAGTCTTTCAGCTAACACTACTTTAATTGAAGACAAAGCTCTCCTGCCTCTTCTAAATCCGGCGTTTAACGATAGACAAACCCTCAAAATACAATTGGAAAACGGATTAAAAGCTTACATCATTTCAGATCCAAATATTGATAAATCTTCGGCTGCCTTGGTAGTCAAAACAGGGAGCTGGGAAGATCCTGTAGAAGCACCCGGAATTGCACATTTCCTCGAGCATATGCTTTTTCTCGGAAACAAAAAATATCCCCATGAAACAGAGTATGACCGATTCATCACAGAACATGGAGGCCAATTCAATGCGTTTACTGCCAATGATTTCACCGGCTATGTCTTTACGGTAAACAACACAGCTCTGCCGGAGGCCTTAGATCGCTTTTCAAGTTTTTTCAAAGGTCCCCTGTTCAATCCTTCAGGCGTGGATCGCGAGCTACAAGCCATTGATCAGGAATATGCGAAAAATTTAGAAAATGATGACATCAGGGAATACTTTATCCACAAAGAACTGGTGAATCCGGGCCATCCAAACGGAGCCTTCGGCATGGGCAACAGAGCATCCTTACAAAATGTCTCTCAAGAAACATTGAAAAATTGGTATCAAGCGCATTACAGCGCAAATCTCATGCAGGTTGAAGTCATATCAAACCTCCCTTTGGAAGAAATGAAATCTCTTGTGATTGAAGATTTCAGCGGCATCCCCAATACAAACCTAACTAGATTCATTCCCACAATCCCTATTATCTCCGATGCTTCCAAAGGGCATATGGTCTATATAGAACCGGTAAAAAATCTTCGTCGGTTGGTTTTGGCTTGGGAACTGCCTTTCAAATTTGCTGCAATGCGGGATTTTAAACCGGAAATCCCTATCTGCTATATCCTAGGACATGAAGGAAAAAATAGTCTATTGGCCAAACTAAAACAAGATAAAAAAGTTGAATCCATTCAATGCGGCACAGAAAGAATCGGGGGAAACAGCTATCTATTATTTCTGCAATTGGATCTTACCGATGCAGGTGTCAAAAATGTCAACCAAGTGATCCTAAGGTGCTTTGAAGCCTTGGCAAACTTAAGAAAGCAAACCATTCCCAACTATGTCATCGATGAACTTCGCACCATGACCAAGCTAAATTACCAATATCAGCCTAAAGAAGATGCTTTTAATCATATTTTAAAAGAAGCAATGCTACTGCCTAATGAAGATATGGAAACCTATCCGGAACAAACTCAGGTTTATCAAAAATATGACCCTATAGCCACCTCTGAGCTTATTCAATTCCTTACTCCCGAAAATTGCCTATTCGAACTGATGGCACCGAAATCTTTGACAGGCATTAATTTTGAAAGTAAAGAAAAATGGTTAGGTGTTTCCTACACAATAAAAAATATCCCGGAAACAACAATGAACACTTGGAAAAATGCTTCTCCAAATGTGGAAATCGATGTTCCTGAAAATAATCATTATCTACCGGTGAATATCGACCTATTAGCGAAATTAAAAGATCCCCTTGCTTATTCCTCACCTGTCCCTGCAATTATCCTGAATAATGACCTTGGTTTGATTTATTTGGCCAAAGATCAATATTATCATCTACCCACCGTCAGCTGGCAATTTGAGATCAAAACACCTACTGTCGATCCTTCAAACATTGAAAGCCAGATTATGGCCGAAATTTACGTGAAACATATCAATGATACTTTGAGTTCCTATGTTTATCCGGCTTCGATCGGAGGCTTAAATTTCAATATGGAAAAATCAAACAATGGGTTCACCCTCGATATCAATGGATATAATGATAAATCCATACCATTTTTCCGCGACCTTATAATGGAATTGAAAAACTTTAAGCCTCTTGAACCAAAATTTAAAATGTTTAAAGAAACTTTATTCAGGAATTATCAAAATGAATCTTTAGAAATGCCAATTCTGCAAGCTTATGAAATATTAAAAAGTGTCCTTCACAAAAACTACTTTCAAAGTAAACAAAAAGCTGCGGTGATCAAAAAAATCACTTTTGACCAGTTTCAAGAGTTTTGTGCGGATTTATTGAATAAAACTTATGTCGAAGGGTTGTTGTATGGCAACATGAATGATGAGGATGCACAATCCGTTTCCACGCACGTTATCTCGACATTGAACAGTCAACCCTATCCCAAAAAAGAGCAGTCGCAAGAAGAAATCATTGTTCTGCCCCAAGATCAAGGACCTTTTCTCTTAGAATCAAAATCAAAAGTCAAAGGCAATGCAGCCATTTTAACTATAGCTATGGATCCTTTTAGCTTTAAAGAGCGAGCCTTACAACAAATTCTTATGCAAGCCATCAAAGAATCTTTTTTCAGCACACTGCGTACGAAACAACAAACCGGCTATATAGTCATGAGCAATGCAGAAGAATTAGAAAAGCATCTTTTCAATACATTTGCCGTACAATCCAATACGCATGAAGGGCGTGACCTGCTAGCACGCTTCGAATTATTCATTGAAGATTTTTTGCAAGAGCTCAGTAAAACTGAAATCTCTGAAGAGCGCTTCGAAAACATAAAAAGCACATTGTTGACAACACTGCAACAGCCCCCCCAAAGCATGACTGAAATGACAGGGCTTTTATACAAATTGGCTTTTACTTATGAAGGCGATTTCGATTGGATCGCTAAGCGAGTGAAAGGTTTTAAAGAGCTTTCCTATGAAGATTTCTTAAAAGGCACTGTTCATGTTTTAGGGAAAGAAAATAAGCGTCGCTTGGCTGTTCTATTTACGGGATCTACTCCCGAAGGAAATTTGAAATATCGCAAGTTATGCAATATCGGCCAACTGAAAAACCTTTCGACCTATGAACCTATCTATCCAAAAGGCGATGAATGAATGCCATATCTGAAGAGATGATCAATATTCCATTTTGGGGATGGATTGCTTTTAACCTATTTGTTGTTCTGATGATTATCCTAGATCTCTTTGTCTTACATCGCCATCAAAAAATCATCACGATTAAGCAGGCTTTAGGCACGAGTGCCATATGGATTGGCATGGCGTTAATTTTTAATATAGGGATCTACTATTTTTTCGGAAGTGAAAAAGCGTTAAATTTTTTGACAGGTTATTTAATTGAAGAGTCACTCAGCATTGACAATCTTTTTGTTTTTATTTTGATCTTTGATTACTTCCACACGCCGCGGGAATATCAACATAAAGTTCTATTTTGGGGCATTTTGGGGGCTATTATCATGCGCGCCCTCTTTATTTTTTTTGGAATCGCCCTTGTCAGCCAATTCCACTGGGTTTTATATCTATTTGGTGTATTTCTAATTTATGCTGCCATTAAAATGGCGTTGCCAAAACATGAAACAATCGAACCTGAAAACACATTTATCATAAAATCGATCAAAAAATTTATATTAGTTAGTCATCAATATGATGGAGATAAATTTTTTACGCTGAAAGACAAAAAATGGATGGCGACGCCTTTATTTATCACTCTCATTACTGTAGAAATGACAGATCTGATTTTCGCTCTGGATTCCATTCCGGCAATCATGGCGATTACATTGGATCCCTTTATTATCTACACCTCAAACATTTTTGCAATATTAGGGCTGCGTTCTTTGTATTTTGCCCTTGCGGGTTTAATGCCCTTATTTCACTTTCTTAAGTACGGTCTAGCGGCAATATTGGGATTTGTGGGAATAAAAATGCTGCTTTCACATTACATTGACATTCCGATCGGTGTGTCCTTGGGGGTTATCGCTTTGGCTATTGTAGTATCTGTGGGCTCTTCTTTGATTTTCCCGCAAAAAAAGTCCAATATTTAGGAAAGAACCT
>Ga0206928_1101_pt1 | contig 22600 bp, 22 predicted proteins | sample Alteio_BWOrgHeat_21_FD_152941 | JGI IMG/M metagenome (GOLD analysis project Ga0206928, IMG submission 152941) | Enriched cells from forest soil in Barre Woods Harvard Forest LTER site, Petersham, Massachusetts, United States -... | ecosystem: Environmental > Terrestrial > Soil > Temperate forest >... | reverse complement strand
ATTTCGGTTTCAAATTGAAAATGATGGCCCGTTGGAAACCATCCTCCGAGCCATGTGCGGCGAATGAGCCGGAATCCGCATTGACTGTCGTGAATGCCACTGCGCCGCAACACGGCGGACATGGCGCGATTGGTCCAGCGTCGCAGAAGCGGCATGTGGCTCGCATCGGGCAGGCGGTCGCCCACCAAAAGATCGGCATGGTGGCGCAGGTTCCAGAAGCGTTCGAGATCGGCAGGGTGATGCTGGCCATCGCCGTCGAGGAAGAAGAGCCAGTCGACGGAATCGGGCAGACATTCCAGCGCATAACGAAGAGCGGCGGTCTTACCGTGATGCGATCCGGAAAAAGTGAGAACCCGCGCACCGGCATCAGCGGCTAAAAAAGCGGTTTCATCGGTGCTGCCGTCATCGATCACGCAGACGGAAAAACCGGCGTGGCGACATCCGCGAACGACACGGGCAATGGTGGCGGCTTCGTTACGGGCGGGAATGAGAACCAGCGCAGTCGATTTTTCCGATTCGGGATCGCTTCCCGGATCGGGCAGGCGGCGGTCGTCGTTGCGCTCAAGCAGCGAATGATCAGACAGCCCAGAGCGTATAGACTCGATTGAGGACGGCGCGGACATCAGGAGGGGGGGCTTTTTTTCCGCTGCGTGGAATTACCTCAGGTTGGCGGGCAATGAGACGCAACAAACGATGGCAGCGGGCAGCGAGCAGATTGGAAAGCTGGAGGGCGAGACGTCCGGCAAAAGGATGTTGCGCCTTCAGGAGCGATTCAAATTCGGCGTGCTGAACGATGATGGCTTTGACATTGGTTAATGCGACGGCGCTGGCACTGCGGCGCTCGCCGGAAAGCATGGCCATCTCCCCGAGAAATTCGCCCGTCTTCACCATGGCAAGAGGGACGTTTCCGCCTTTTTTGGTTTTCTTAAGAATCTGAACCTTGCCTTGGGTGATGAGATAACAACTTTGGGCTTTGGAGCCTTCACGAAAAATGGGTTCGCCCACTTTATAGCTGACAGCCTTCGCGCCGGGAAATTCACGGATCAGTTCATCTGCCGTGATGGCGATGATTGATGAGCGCGTTTTTTTGGATTTTTTGGCTACGGCCATCGAAACGTCATACCCGCCCGTGCGGAATTTGGCAAATGGGTTTGTCTAAAAGAGAAGAATAAATGAAAAGCACTACCAGCCCTCGGTGACGAGCTTGACGGCGTTGGTGGCGAGATCCTCGGCGGCCAGAGGGAGAGCCTGGCGTTCGCCTTCCTGAATATTAGCCTGGGTAAAGAAAGTCGTGCTGCCCGAAACCAGGGTATTCTCGAAAATTTTTCGACCGAGGCGACGATTGGTGAAAGTGACTTTGGCCTGGATGGTAAGCTGGTATTGGGCGGTAACGAGGACATCCGAAGTGCTGCTGCGTGTGGCTGTGCGGTGGACGTCGGTGATGGTGACGTCGAGCTCGGAATCGGCATTGGAAGTCTGGTTGACTTCGAGGGTGCCGTCGTTGTTGAACCGACGAACGATGGCATTCGTGACCGTGACTTGAATATCAGGCTCGAGGCTCGAATTCCGTGCGACGGGAACATAGATGCTGCGAACACCTTGAATATCGCGTCCGGAAATGTTGCCGACACGATAACCCGCACAGCCGGTGAGGCTCAACACGAGAAGCAGAACCCCGAAGGTTCTGGTTACAAAAACAGATTGGTTCATTGTGGCAGGGGTGTGGTATCGGGCGGCGCGGGTGCGGGTGGCTCGGAATGGGTGGGCGAATTGGTGGTGGTCGTTGAGGAATCTCCCGAGGCAGGCGGCGCTGGCGTGGGTGCGAGCGGACCATTGGCCACTGTTTGGGTTTGAACCGCAGGTGTGCCGTCGGCAGCGAGTCCTCCCGGCATGGCCTGCACGAGGGGACGCAATTCCTGAATCCGTTTTTTGGCCTGCTGGGCCTGCTGGGAGTTGGGATCTTCGCGGACTACTTCATTGTAATAGATGTAAGCGGCACGGGGGTCGTGCTGGGTCTCATAAAACCTGGCGATGTTGTAGGCTCCCTGTGTCTGTTTCTGGCCGAGATGCTGGATATTTTCCTGAGCTTGAGCAGCTTTGTCGCTGGAGGGATAGCGGACGAGAAAATCCTGAAAGGCATCGATGGCTTTTTTCGCGGCGCCCTGGTCGTAATCTCCGTTGCTGGAGGCGCGCATCCAGGCGTAACCGATCTGGTACTGGGCGTTGGAAGCGACGGGACTTCCGGGGTAGTTATCGAGGGCCTTTTGGTAAGCATCAATCGCGTCGGTGTATTTGCGCTGTTGTTCGTGGGCCAGGCCGATCTTGAACTGGCAGTCGGCGGCGTAGGTGCCATAAGGCGCGTTTTTAATGATGCGCTCATACATCTCCACGGTTTTTACCATGGATGGGCCGACGGGAATTTTCCAGATGCGTTGCGGTTCACCGGCAAGATAGAGATTGGCGATGCGGTACTGTTCTCCCATGGCCTGCTCGAAGTAATTGCTCGAGGGATATTTCTGGACCATTTTCTGGAAAGCTTGGAAGGCGCTGTTAAAATCACCCTCATCCTCGAGGATTTTGCCCATGCGAAACTGGGCTTCGGGAGCGAAGAAAGAGAGCGGCCAACGGCGCAGAAGGCTCCTGTAGGCCTTCAAAGCGTCGTCGCGCTGGCCTTGGGCTTCAAGCTTGTGGGCCGTTTCCAGCTCATCGCGGGAACTCGAGGCGGAGATGTCGCCGCCGCTTTCATCCGACCAGCCTTCGCCGGGACGCCAGACCAGGCTGGCCTGCGCGACAGGCACAGCCATCAGGAATGCCAGGGCGCAGTAAACGAGAAAGCGGGTGCGGGACATGAAGTGCTTAGGATACCAATTAAGCGGGAGGGGTCAAGATGTTGGGCGGGGATGGTGTCGAGAATGGGCTAGGAGGGACTTGAACCCCCACTCCTTGCGGAACCAGAATCTTGTCATGTTGGAGGCCTTTTTGTCTTCGCGCAGTCTTAAAAAGAGGGATGCTGTGATCTGTGTCAAAGTGACTTTGACCTATTCGTCGTCTTCGGTTGCCATGACGCGCATCTTGTATCCGTGAGGATTTGTTGCCAGATGCTTTTCCAAGGCAGCGAAAAGGGGTTCCAAGTGAAAGTTATTGGTCTTCGTTCCCGTTGTCCTCTGCGCCTTTAACAGGTAGCCCTTGTCCTGTAGTGAACGGGCGATATTGCGCACAGCCATTGGAGTTAACCCCATATAGGCTGCCAAGCGTGCCCAACTGGGATAAGGTGCGTCCTTGCCCCACTTGTGTCGAATTAAGTGAATAACGAGGAGGGCTTCCGAATACCGAAGAGGAGGCGTGAGCGCAGAATAATGGTCGAGGAAGTAGGTGGAGATGGCAGTGAAGCTTTTGGCAAGCAGTGGAGTCCATCGCGTTGCGATATCGCGTTTGGTGACTATTTCCCCCCTTACGGGTTGTGGAGCTTTTGTGGATTTTAAGACAGCCATGGCGATAATTCCAAGAATTCAAGATTTATGATTGATGCAAATTATTGCTTTTTCTACGCATTATGGTAGTAGTATGCCTTGGTTTTCGTTATTATGCTATCATTAATGCTATTATTAGATGATATTTCACTATACCCCATCACACAGTACACTATACCCATGCATGTAAGTCCACTATCACTCTTCTCCTTGAACTTTTTCTGGTTTTTCGTACCTTGTAATCATATCCCCCCCAAGTCCTTCGGGACAAGGGGTGCAAGGCCGCTAAAACCGTAAGGTCTAGGCGGCCTTCGCTTTTTATGCCCAGCAAGACGAACATCTACGTTGACGGTTGTAATCTTTATTACGGCGGACTAAAGGGCACATCCTACAAATGGCTTGATATCGCCAAGCTGTGCGGTCTCCTTTTGCCAACCAATACTATTAATAAGATCAGGTATTTCACGGCACCAGTAATTCCTCGACCGCATGATCCCCAGCAACGCAGCAGGCAGGAACTGTATTGGAGAGCTCTGAGAACTATCCCAAATTTATCTATTATCCAAGGACAGTTTTTGGTCAAGAAGGTTCGAATGAAGGCGGCTGACACTCCGGGTTTTGTTCGAGTGATTAAGACGGAGGAGAAAGGTACGGATGTTAATCTGGCCAGCTATCTACTGACGGATGCCTACGCGAGCGATTATGATATTGCAGTGGTCATCTCCAATGATTCTGACCTGGCATATCCGATGAAGTATGTGAAGTGCTTCTTGGGCAAAACAGTGGGGTTATTGAATCCGCAGAATAATCCGAGCTTCGAGCTCATGAAGATGCAGCCGTTTTACAAAAAGATAAGGCCTGCCGTCTTGGCCGCTTGTCAATTTCCAGAAACAATAACGGATTTGACGGGTACCTTCCAGCGTCCTGCTGCTTGGATTTAATGAGGAATGTCCTGATAAAGGATTAGACCGATTAGACCGACGACGGGCCAATGAGGGTGGTTGGATTCTTTATTTAGAAAAATGGGCTAGGAGGGACTTGAACCCCCACTCCTTGCGGAACCAGAACCTAAATCTGGCGCGTCTGCCATTTCGCCACTAGCCCGGAAAGCAGCATCCTATCTTCTTGGACAAGGATTTGCAACTGGGGCAAAGTTTGGCCAAGGTGGGGAGGTAACTTATGAGCACAAACGCTTCCGCTGAATACCTGGTGATTTCGAGTTCCCTCCGCTCCGCGAGTCGGAGCCGTTTAATGGCGGAGGTGTTGCAGGAAACTTACGCGGCGTTGGACGCATCGCATCAGGTGATCGACTTGCGCGAATTCGTTTTGCCTTTGTGCGACGGAGAAAAGGCCTACAAACATCCGCATGTGGCGACGTTGTCCGGCCAGATCGAAGCGGCGCGGGTCATTATCGTGGCGACACCGATCTATAACTACGATGCGAACGCGGCGACCAAGAACATGATCGAGTTGACGGGCAGTGCGTGGGAAAACAAGACGGTCGGGTTTCTTTGCGCGGCGGGCGGAACAGCGAGCTACATGTCGGTCATGAGCCTCGCCAACAGTCTCATGCTCGATTTCCGCTGCCTGATCATCCCCCGTTTTGTCTATGCCAAGGGAGACGATTTCACCGCCGAGATGCGCCCGGCGCCCGCGTTGGCCGAGCGAATCAAGGAGTTGGCCGAGACTTCGATGAAGATTCGGAATGCGGATTAAAGACCGATTTATGTATCGCTGCCCGCAAAGAAGACTCATACTGGTGAATGGCTAAAACTTCCTCACACCGTCTCGTCTTTAACAAAGATCGTTTTCTCAAGCTCGGCGATGCGGTGCCCAGCGGCCTGAAGGATGATGCCGGTATACGGCTCCCGTTCGGCGGACGTTGCATGGTCGATAGCATTTACCACAATGAAGTCGTGGGTCAGTTCGTCGTGACCATCAGTCATTATCCTGAGGTGAAGTAGGGCGTAAAATTAAAAGCCCGTCATCCTGAGCGGAGCCGAGACAAAACGTGGGAGGCGAGCGCCAAGTTTACCCGAGGCGGAGTCGAAGGACATGGCTTGATAAACCCAACGTGAAGATGGCGTCACAAAATTTCCAGGCACCAGAAGGGACTCCCGCTTATTGCTTATGCGAAAAGCAAAAAGCCCTTACGAACCCATAAGTCTTTTGCTGCCTTTCTAAATTAGCCCAAGTTTGAACCATATCCCTCGACTGCGGTTCGGGTTAATGATGCGCTTAAACAAACTTTCCTGCTCACCTCCGCTCGGGATGACGGACGTTAAATCTTCTTCGCGGGCGCGGCACGGCGCGGGGTCTTGGGATAGGTGACCATTTTTTTCTTCGGCTCGATCCGGGTGATGTCGGCCTGCTGCTTGAGTTCCATGATCTGGTCGCGCAGAAGCGCAGCTTTCTCATAATGGAGCGAATTCGAGGCGGCGATCATCTCGGCTTCGAGTTCCTGGAGCACCTGCATGACGTCCATGTCCGGAGTGCCTTCGCCGACAACATTGGCCGCGATCTGCCGTCCCTTGAGCACGCTGCCGAGGCTCTCCTGCACGGCGCGAACAACGGAACGGGGCGTGATGCCATGTTCCGTGTTGTAGGCGAGCTGCTTTTCGCGACGCGCCTTGGTGATGGCGATGAGTTGCCGGATCGATTCGGTGATCTTGTCGGCGTAGAGAATGACAAGGCCGTTCAAGTGACGCGCGGCGCGGCCTGCGGTCTGGATGAGCGATGTTTGCGAGCGGAGAAAGCCTTCCTTGTCGGCATCGAGCACGGCGACAAGGGAGACTTCCGGCAGGTCGAGTCCTTCGCGCAAAAGATTGATGCCGATGAGAACATCGACTTCGCCGGTGCGAAGGCTGCGTAGGATTTCGACCCGCTCAATGGTGTCGATTTCCGAGTGGATGTAGCGAACCTTTACGCCGAGATCGCGCAGGTAATCGGCCAGATCCTCGGCGGTGCGCTTGGTCAACGTCGTGACGAGAACGCGCTCGCCCTGCGCCACACGCAGCCGCGCCTGTTCGAGCAAATCATCCACCTGTCCCCCGAGCGGCTTGACGACGATCTCGGGGTCGAGCAGCCCGGTCGGGCGAATGACCTGCTCGGCGGTGATGCCCCCGGACTGCTGTACTTCGTATTTGGAGGGCGTGGCCGAAACGTAGAGCCGCTGGCCGACGAGCGCGTCGAACTCGTCGAACTTGAGCGGACGATTATCGAGCGCGGAGGGGAGCCGGAAGCCATGCTCGACCAGCACCGTTTTGCGCGAGCGGTCGCCCTCGTACATGCCGCCGATCTGCGGCACCGCGACGTGCGATTCGTCGATGATGGTGAGAAAATCTTTCGGAAAAAAGTCGATCAGCGTGAAGGGGCGCGAACCGGGCGGACGTCCGCTGGTGTGGCGCGAATAATTTTCGATCCCGTTGCAAAACCCCATCTCCTCCATCATTTCGAGATCGAACGTGGTGCGCATTTTCAGGCGTTGCGCCTCGAGGAGCTTCCCCTGCTTTTCGAGTTCGGCAATCCGCTCGTCGAGTTCCGCGCGGATCGTGCCCTGGGCGATACGCATCTTGTCGGCGGGCGTGACGTAATGGCGGGCGGCGAAAAACGTGATCTGGTCGAGCGTCTCGATCGTTTCGCCGGTGAGGGGATCGATGCGCGTGATCCGGTCAACTTCGTCGCCGAAGAATTCGACCCGCACGGCGTCCTCGGTGTAGGCGGGGCAAAGCTCGACCGTATCGCCGCGCACACGGAATTTGCCGCGCGTGAAGTTGAAGTCATTGCGGTCGTACTGCATCTCGACCAGCCGCGCGAGAAAAGCTTCGCGGGTCAGGAACTGCCCTTTTGCCACCGGGCAAACCATGTCCTTGTAATCCTCGGGCGATCCCAGGCCGTAGATACACGAGACGCTGGCGATCACGAGGACGTCGCGCCGGGTGAGAAGCGAACTGGTGGCGGCGAGGCGCAGACGCTCGATCTCCTCGTTGACGCTCGAATCTTTCTCGATGTAGGTGTCGGTGCGCGCGATGTAGGCCTCGGGCTGGTAGTAATCGAAGTAGGAGACGAAATATTCGACCGCGTTCTCCGGGAAGAATTGCTTGAACTCGCTGTAGAGTTGCGCGGCGAGCGTTTTGTTGTGCGAGAGGATCAGCGTGGGCCGGTCGAGCGCCGCGATGACATTGGCCATGGTGAAGGTCTTGCCTGAACCCGTGACGCCGAGCAAAACGGAATGCTTGTCCCCGGCGCGGAGGCGTTTCAGCAGCTTCTCAATGGCCTGCGGCTGATCGCCCAGCGGCGGGAACGGGCTGACGAGCTTGAATGGCATTCCCTAATAAAGCCGTCCTTCGGAACTTGTCGAAGTATCTCTAACTTTTTGCGTAATCGGCAATCTGGTGCAAATTATCTTCTTCCCTATGAAAACACTGACGCCGGACAAGCCCTCACTCACTCCCACCATCGTCAAGCGCCCCGCACAGGAACGCGGCCAGACCGAACTCGGCTGGCTCCACAGCCGTCATACTTTTTCTTTTGGCGATTACTTCGATCGCAGTCACATGAATTTTCGTGCTCTTCGCGTCATCAACGACGATGTCGTCGAACCGGGGCAGGGATTTGGCGAGCATCCCCACCGTGATGCCGAAATCTTCACCTACGTCATCGACGGCCAGCTTGAACATCACGACAGCATGGACAACGGCAGCATCATCAAGGCGGGCGACCTGCAATACATGAGCGCCGGTCGTGGCGTCTTCCATAGCGAATACAATCCTTCGCCCGACAAGCCCGTGCACCTTCTGCAAATCTGGCTCAAGCCCAGGATGGGCGGCGGCGAACCGCGCTATGCCGAGAAAGCTCTCGGTTCGGCTGCCTTGCCCAATAGTCTCACCCTTCTTTTTGCCGGAGAACCGAAGCCCGGTGCCGTTGAAACTCGCGCCGATGCCGATATTTACTTTGGGAAGCTCGACGCCAAGCGGAGCGTCACTGTTCATTCCGGCCCGGAGCGGGGCACATGGATTCACGTCATCAGCGGTTCGCTCGATGTCCTGGGCGAATCACTCGAACCGGGCGATGGCGCTGCTGTTTCCGGTTCCGATACTATTAGCATCGATGCCCGCGCCGATTCCGAGTTCCTCGTTTTCGTCATGAAATAAGTCAGCCCGTCATCCCGAGCTTGTCGAGGGATCAGACACGCTTTGATTATCCAATAAATGGGAACGAGCACGGAAAGTTTACTTAATTTCAAATTCTTCAGCCTCTCGTTTATTTGTTTCTGTGTCTGATCCCTCGACAAGCTCGGGATGACACGCTTTCTTAGTTTATGCGCGTCGAGATCATCAACACCGGAACGGAGCTTTTGTTGGGGCAGGTCACCAATACGCACCTCGGATTTCTCGCGCAGAGTCTTTTCGGACTGGGTCTGCGGGTCGAACGGCAGGTCACCGTGCCGGACGGTGCGGCAATTGCCGAGGCGCTGGAGGATGCGATGAGCCGCGCCGATTTGATTCTCGTGACGGGTGGGCTGGGGCCGACTTCGGACGACATCACGCGTGAGGCGACGGCGGAAGCCTTCGGCAAGAAACTGATTTTTCACCAGGAGATTCTCGACGGCATCGCGGCCAAGTTCGCGGCGCGGAAATTCGCCATGAACGACCTGCAAAAAGCGCAGGCGATGGTGCCTGAGGGCGGTGTGGTGCTCGATAATAAATTCGGGACGGCACCGGGTTTGATCGTGCAGAACGACAAGACAATCGCGGTGCTTTTGCCCGGACCGCCGAATGAATTGCGCCCCATGTGGGACAAGGAAGCGTTGCCGTGGCTGAAAAAGAAATTCGCGGATCGCCTGCCTCCGATGCACGAAGTGGGCCTGCGAATCCTCGGCATGGGCGAGACGCGCGTGCAGATTCTCGTCGAGGATGAGGTGAAGGCGCTCGGGGCGGTGGAGGTCGGCTATTGCGCGCGTCCCGGTGAAGTCGATCTGCGGCTCATCGGCCCCGACAAAGATCTCGTGGAAAAAACGGCTGCGCTCGCCCGGACAAAATTGAGCGACGTGATTTATACCGAGGGAAACGAAACGATGGAGCAGGTCGTGGTGAGATTGGCGCGCGCGGCCGGGAAGACCATCGCGATGGCTGAATCATGCACGGGCGGTCTGGTTGCCAGCCGGATCACGAATGTGTCGCATAGCTCGGAGGCTTTTCGCTACGGCTGGGTGACGTATGCGAATGAGGCGAAGATCACGGAACTGGGCGTGGCGACAACCCTGCTCGAAAAGCATGGCGCAGTGAGTGCCGAGGTGGCGCAGGCCATGGCCGAAGGCGCATTGCGCGGTAGCGGAGCCGATGTCGCCGTCGCGGTGACGGGCATCGCCGGGCCGACTGGCGGCACACCCGAAAAACCGGTGGGACTGGTCTATTTTGCCATTGCAACGCGGGCCGGTAAAACGTCAACCTTGGAAAAGAATTTGTCGCCAGTCCGTGAGACGTTCAAGTACATGGCGTCTCAGATCGCACTCGATTTGGTGAGAAGGGCGTTAATTTAAAACCCCGTCATCCTGAGCTTGTCGAAGGATCAGCCCCCGTTAGGTTCACATTTTCTGGAAGCTGATCCTTCGACAAGCTCAGGATGACAGGTTGGCAAAAAAACACCCTTGAGCTTCCGCCAGGTCGAATTGGTTTACCAGAGCAGCCCAAATCTCAGGCATGGTATCGCCAATCGGCTTGTTACGCTCCAAAACCTGCTTCTTGGTGACATGATGTTTACGCCAGCTTGCGCCGCCTGTACGCAAATTTTGGAGGGCGGCCTGAAGACGATCCAAGCCCTGAGCCCATTTGGCTTCTGGCGTGATGCCAGCTTCAAATTCGTCCCAAATCTCACGGAACTCTTTCATTTGATCCAGGGGTAAAAGGGAAAATATGCGTTCAGCGGCGGCCTGTTCTCGCTCCGCCTTACCGGCATTGCCAATAACATCATAACAAAAGGTATCTCCCGCATCGATTTCGACGATGTCATGGATAAGCACCATTTTCAGGACGCGAAGTTGGCTAACATCGGAAGGGCGAACATGCTCCATCAGAGTTAAAGTCATTAAAGCCAGATGCCAGGAATGCTCCGCCGAATTTTCGTTTCGATCCGTTCCCGCGACCAGACTTTGACGCAGGACGTTCTTAAGTTTGTCCAACTCGGCCAGAAAAGTGATCTGCTGATTCAGCCGAATATCGGAAGCAAAAGGTGCGCCGGGATTCATATTATGATGGAGTCAGGGTGGCATGTGCCGAGGTTGTCGACAAAGCGTTTCTTCGTGGTAAAAAATCAGCATTGCCGGGGGAGCAGGCAGGGTGTAGTCAAACCTAGTCGAATTTTTTTCATAAAATAATGCTTGTACATTTGTATAATTAGCTTAAACCGATACCACTATGGCAGCAAAAACTGAGACAAAATCCGAAAACAAGAGCGAACCGAAGACCGATAAAGTCAATGCGGTGCGAGACAAAAATCTGGAACTGGCCCTGCAGGCCATCGCGAAGGAGTATGGCGAAGGTTCGATCATGCGCCTTGGGGACGCAAATTCAAAGCTGAGCATAGAAGTGATTCCCACTGGCTCCATCGCCATCGACACGGCGCTTGGTGTGGGCGGGTTTCCGCGGGGACGAATCGTTGAAGTTTTTGGTCCCGAATCGTCCGGTAAAACGACGTTGACCCTGACCGTCATCGCCCAGGCACAACGCATGGGTGGCGTGGCGGCATTCATCGATGTCGAGCACGCCCTCGACCCTTCTTATGCGCGCAAGCTCGGCGTGAACATGAACGAACTTCTCGTTTCGCAACCTGATTCGGGTGAAGAAGCGCTTACGATTGCCGAGACATTAATCAAATCCAACGCGGTCGATGTCGTTGTGCTTGATTCCGTCGCGGCGTTGATCACCAAGGCCGAACTGGAAGGTGGCATGGGCGATGTCACCATGGGAGCGCAGGCGCGCTTGATGAGCCAGGCGATGCGCAAGCTGACCTCGTTCATCAGCAAGGCGAAAACCTGTGCAATTTTCACGAACCAGATTCGCGAAAAGATCGGCGTCATGTTCGGTAATCCCGAAACGACACCGGGCGGCAAGGCGCTCAAATTTTATTCCTCGGTTCGCGTCGATATCCGGCGCATTGCGGCAATCAAGACACCCGATGGCACCGTGCTGGGTAATCGTACCCGGGTGAAAATTGTAAAGAACAAGGTGGCGCCGCCGTTCCGTGAAGCTGAATTCGACATCATGTACAATGAGGGTATTTCACGCGAAGGATCGCTGCTCGACCTGGCCGTGGAACTGAATGTGGTCGAGAAAAAGGGCGCATGGCTCTACTTCGAGGGCGTTCAGGTAGCCCAGGGTCGCGATGCCGCGAAGGAAGAACTCAAGCGGAACAAGGAACTCTACGGGAAGATCGAAACCGCTACGCTGAAGAAGCTTAAGGGTGGAGAAGCGCCGGAGAGCATCGGGATCAGTGTGGCACCCTAGGCAGGAAATTGTAAGAAAGTTGCGGGTGGCTACGATAGGAGTGGAGATACCATGAATAACTCCAATCCTTCCCGCAGTTTACTTGTTCCATCGATAATCCTCGCCATTGGCATCTTGCTTGGCGCCCTAGCATTGGCCGGGCCGCTTCATGATTTTGTGCAGGCCCACCACGCCATCACGGTGAAAGGCTATGCCGAGCGTCATGTCGATTCAGATTTTGCGCTTTGGTCGGCGACGATAACGACTCGTGGGAAGCTGGTAAATGCCGCTGCCGACCAGATGGAGAAGGACAGTAGAACGGTAAATGATTTCCTCCTTGCGCAGGGAGTGCCGAAGGAAAAGATAGAAGTGTCCGATCTTACCACCACGGCGTTGAGCAAATCCAATGAAGGGGCGGATGGGGGTATCGGAGAATTGGACGGTTATAAACTGGAGCGGCGTTTTCAGGTGGCATCAAGTGATGTCGAAAGCATGTCAAAGTTGACCAGTGCCGCGCCGGTTCTTCTCCGCAACGGGATCGAGGTTAATTTCAATCCGACCGAGTATTACTGCACCAAGCTGGCCGATCTTAAGGTGTCGATGCTGGGCGATGCGGTTCAGGATGCGGAGCGGCGCGCGACCGAAATTGCAGGCAAGAGCGGACGCAAAATCGGCGGGCTTCGTTCCGCCAATCAAGGTGTTTTTCAGATTACGGCGATTTACCAGACCGAAACTTCGTCCGAGGGTTCCTTCGATACCCGTTCGCGGGAAAAAAGTGTCAAAGCCGTGGTAACAGCGGAATTCGGCTTGAATTAATCCGCTGGTAATTCTTCGCAAAGCACCATGCGGTCGGCTGCAAGCCGAAGCATGTCGCGCTTGGTCTCGAATGCGGTGCGCTCGGCCTCCCACGTTCCGGTCGATTTTACCCGAATCAGGATAGCCTCGTTGGTGAAGGAAGCTTCCACACGCTCAATTTTTGAAGTGTGAGTCCGGTCGAGCGCATCGGCGAGACGCAGAATACCCCCAAGGGTCATGACAATTTTTTGCGCGGAAACCGGAAGCTCATGAAAATCGACATGATCGGATTGCGGAGGAGCCTTGCGATGGTAACAGGCGATCTGGGCGACAACGGGCACCTCATCCTTTTTCAAATTTTCCCAGGCATGTTCCTGGATCATGCGAGCGGACCATCGGTGATGCCCTTTGCCATCGGGCGTTTGCGACCAGCCGATGTCATGCAGAAGCGCCGCGCTCTGGAGAAAATCGCGGTGCCTCTTCGTCAAGCCGTGCCATTTTTCCAGGCCATCGAAAATTTGTAACGCGAGTACGGTCACCTGGTCGGAATGACTCGGCTCTTCATCGTAACGTGCGCGCAACGAGAGCGTTTCTTGAAGCAGGGCATTCATCGTTTTGAAGGTACATGGTTTTTGGTGTGGGATTGGGGAGGGGAGTGAAACGATTCATTTTCGCCAATCGCCGTAGTCAGCACCCCATAGCGAAGACCGCGCACACTGACATTGAGCCGCTTTGCACCGAGCAGTTCCATGGTGGCGAGTACAATCGCCGTTCCGGGAATGATTAAATCCGCGCGTTTGGGCGGCAGGCCGGGCAGGGCGCGAAGTTCATCAAGCGTACGGCCGGTAAAATGTTTCATCAGTCCGCGAATCTGGTCGATGGTCAGGGTCGCGCGATCAATTTTACGAGGATCAAATTCCATCAGCTTTTTGTGGATTGCGACGAGGCAGGTGATCGTGCCTCCTGTGCCGATGAGACGCCGGGATCCGAGGGAATAATGAACCAGGGGGTGGGCAATTTGAGCTCGCACGGTTTCAACCAGGAGATTCGCCGTGTCGGCCACAACCGGATAATGATGCAGAAACCGTTCGCGCAGACGCACGGCGCCAAGAGGCAGGCTGATGCGCATTTCCATTTTGTCCTGATGGCCCTGGACCCATTCGACACTGCCGCCGCCGATATCCAAAAGAAGCATATCCTTCCCGTGCCAATACGGGTCGGCGCTTACCCCGTTAAAAATGGTTTCCGCTTCGTCATTGCCGGAAAGCAGGCGCACCTGAAATCCGAGGATTTCGCGTGCCGCCTTGAGGAATACACGGCGATTGCGGCTGTCTCGTACCGCGCTGGTGGCGACCGCCCGGAAATGCTCCACGCGCAGCGTGGTGGCTTCCGCGCGGAGCTGGCGCAGGGCGGTAAGCGTTCGCGCGATGGCTTCAGGCCGCAATTCGCAGGTGTCGATCAGGTGTTCGGCGAGGCGGGTGCTGATGCTCTGTTCGCGCAGGATACGCACACGGCCCTGACGCGTCTCCGCGACGATGAATTTGATCGAATTGCTGCCAATGTCGAAGACGGCGTAACGCATGACAGACAATATATAACGGGACGGTTATTCTACCATTTTTCGACGGTGGACTGGAGTTCGCCGATGAGCGCGTCGATTTTTTTTAAGTCTTTGCGCCGACCTCTCTCCGGGTTGATCTGGAGATCTGCGATCTGTTTGAGGATTCCACGCAGCTCTTTCAATTCCTTGCGCGAAAAGCCGGGGGCGACCTGCTTCCTTTCGATGATCCGGATCAATTCGGCAATTTCGCGACGGAGGCGGGCGAGATAATTACGCGCGACCTCATCCAGGAGACCGTTGATGAGTAGAAGCTGCTGACGCGCCACGGCGCTGAGCATTTTGGGCGTCTGGAATTTTTTGCCAGGAAGTTTCTTAACGGCAGGCATAGGAGGCTTTTATAAGGCCAGAACGGAAGAATTGTGGCGATTCAAATCGGCGTTGTGAATCATGGGCTGGCTTGACCCCACGGTAACATTTATTGTGAGGCAATGCGGCTGCGCATAAGTAGCTTACTTTCGCTTGCTTTTAACAGGCAAGTGTCCATGATCCCTGTTCCCGTTGATCGGCTTGTCCGGTCGGCAGGAAGTTGAGTCAACGCCGGTTCTGCTGGCACCCCAACGAAAACCTATTCCGTAGAAACGGAAGCCTGCGCCAGCTTTTGAAAAGCCGACCGGGTCATAAACCAAAGAAAGTACCCATCATGAATCGAGTCGATATCAAGGAACTGCTGGACGCCGGTGTCCATTTCGGTCACCGCACCCAGCGTTGGAACCCCAAGATGAAGCCTTATATTTTCGAGGCGCGCAACGGCATCTACGTCATCAACCTCGAACACTCGGTCAAGCAGCTCGAAGCGGCCCAGGATTTCCTGGCAGGTATCGCCTCCAGCGGCAAGCGGGTGCTTTTTGTCGGTTGCAAGAAGCAGGCCCAGGAGACCATCAAGGAACTGGCCGCTCGCAGTAATTCGTTTTACGTCACTGAGCGTTGGCTCGGCGGCACCCTCACCAACCTGACGACGATCCGCAAGAGCGTCGCGCGCATGAAGCAGATCGACGCTCTCGAAACCAGTGGCGCGGTGAACCAGATGCCCAAGCAGGAAGTCTCCGTCATGCGTCGCGAAAACGCGAAGCTGCACCGGAATCTCGATGGCATCAAGGACATGGAAAAATATCCGGCGGCCATCGTCATCGTAGACGTGCCCCGTGAATCCATCGCCGTGGCCGAAGCTCGCCGCCTGAACATTCCCGTCGTGGCCATTACAGACACTAATTCAAATCCCGATCTCGTCGATTTTCCGATTGCCGGGAACGACGACGCGATTCGTTCGATCAGCACCATTCTCGAGGCGTTGAATGATGCCGTGATCGAGGGATCGACGAAGTCAGGTACGCTCGGCAAGGATTCCGTGAAACCCGAGGTTGAAGAATCGCTTACCGGCGTTTCGGCTTAATCTCCAACCCAAATTTTAATTATGTCCACGACTACTCCCGTAGGCGATGTCGTTTCGCCTGAATTGGTTAAACAACTCCGCGATAAAACCAGCGCGGGGATGATGGATTGCAAGAAAGCACTCGTCGAGGCGAAGGGCGATCTCGCCGCCGCTGAAACGATCCTCCGTAAAAAGGGCGCCGCTTCCGCCTCGAAGAAGGCTGGCCGCGAAGCCAAGGAAGGCGTGATCGGCTCCTACATCCACGTCGGTGACAAGGTCGGTGTGCTGGTTGAAATCAATTGCGAAACTGATTTCGTGGCGCGCAACGAGAGTTTCCGATCTTTCGTGAAGGATGTGACGCTGCAAATCGCCGCCGCCATGCCTCTCTACGTTAAGCGTGACGAAGTGCCGGAAAGTCTCATCGCCACGGAACGCGAAGTAGCCAGCGTCCAGACCAAGGGAAAGCCGGAAGCTGTCGTGGAAAAAATTCTCGCAGGCAAACTCGACAAGTATTTCAGCACAGTCTGTTTGCTTGAACAGGTCTTCGTGAAGGACGACAAAAAGACGATCAACGACCTGCTCACCGCAAAGATCTCCGAGCTCGGCGAGAATATCGTGATCCGCCGTTTCACCCGCTTCCAGGTCGGTGAGACGCTGGCGGGCCAGGCCCCATCCCTCTAATGTAGCGGCGGTCTATGACCGTCGAACCCGAAGCGTAGCGAGTCAATCATCCCCACAATTCTCAGCTCGTCATCCTGAGCTTGTCGAAGGATCAGGTGCGCATGTTCCATGAAAAAACGAGATGCAGTGGATTTACTGTTTCTAGCCGCAATTTGGGGAGGTTCTTTTTTGTTTATGAGGATGGCCGTTTCACAATTTGGCCCCGTCCTTCTGATTGAATTACGTCTGATACTTGGAACCGTCTTTTTAATGCCCCTCGTTTTTCTTAGAGGCGATTTTAATGCCCTGTGCCAAAATGCAGCTCAAATTGTAATCGTAGGAATTATCAATGCTGCCCTTCCTTTTACATTACTGGCTTATGCGACCTTGTCAGTAACGGCTGGTTTTGTAGCCATCCTCAATGCAACTACCCCTCTTTTTGGGGCCATCATTGCCGTTTTATGGTTAAAAGAACGCATATCCATCATTCGCATTATCGGACTCGTGATAGGTTTTTCTGGAGTTGTTTTACTTGTTTGGGGAAAGGCTTCTTTCAAACCCGGAGGTAACGGATTGGCAATACTCGCTGCATTAACGGCAACCTTGCTCTATGGGATCGGCAGCAACTATTCAAAGAAAAAACTATTTAACGTTAGTCCTCTCATCATTGCATGTGGAAGTCAGTTGGGCGGCGCCCTTTTCCTGTTACCACCCGCCTTATTGTTGCTCCCTGCAAAGATGCCTTCTTTTTCAGCCATAATGGCCGTTGTGTCCCTCGGCGTGATTTGTACAGGCATTGCCTATATTTTGTTTTATCAGCTGGTTGCGAATGCAGGAGCCGCCAAAGCGATGACGGTTACTTTTCTCATCCCCGTCTTCGCCATGGTATTCGGATACCTGTTTTTAACAGAAACCGTAACATTAAATATGATGGTAGGCTGTGCGATCATTTTACTTGGCACCGGATTGGCGACGGGACTCATCCGTTTAGATCGTATTAAGAAGTAACCACCCGCCCATCGCGCATCTCGACAATGCGGTGGGCGGATGCAGCCACCTCCCGGCTATGGGTGACCATGACGATCGTCGTGCGGTGACGTTCCCCGATCTCGCGGAAAAGTTTCACGATTCGTGCGCTTGCTTCCGAATCGAGATTGCCGGTCGGTTCATCCGCCAATAAAACACACGGTTCCATGAGCAATGCCCGGGCAAGCGCCGCCCGTTGCATTTCGCCACCGGAAAGCTGATGCAATCGATGATGTGCGCGATGTTCCATTCCCACGGCGGCAAGAAGTTCCGCCGAACGTGCAGCGAATTCATTTGCCGGCCGGTTTTGCAGCACGCCGGGCAAACGGACATTTTCTTCCACGGTCAGCGTCGGAAGCAGGTTAAAGAACTGGAAGACAAATCCGATTTTTGACCGGCGCAGGCGCGTAAGCCCCTCTTCGTTGAGTTGGTGAACCGGTTCGTTATCGAGATAGATTTCGCCGCTGGTCAGGACATCGAGTCCGCCCAAGACATGGAGGAGCGTACTTTTGCCGCAACCGCTCGGACCCATGATGGCCACAAACTCACCATGCCCGATGTGAAGACTGACCCCGTTGAGGGCGTGAACGGCGGTGCCATTCGCATCTGGCCGCCCATAAAGCTTGGTGGCATTCTCAACGCGGATCATATTCAAAAGATTGTCATCCCGAGCGTGTCGAGGGATCTCTAACTATTTTCCGTCACCTTCTTGACCAGGCTTGTCGTCGATTTGCCCGGAATCAAGCGGACAATCTCGATTCGCGCGCCACATTCACGAAGGGCCGCAGCTTCCTCGGGATTAAGCGAATCGGTGGTATAATCGCCGCCCTTGACGTAAATATCGGGCTGCACGGCGCGCAAAAAAGCCGTGGCGCGAACCTCGGGGAAAATCGTCACGGCATCGATGATGCGCCAGGCTGCGAGCAGTTCCGCCCGGTCGTCCTGCGGCACAAGCGGACGTGGCGAACCTTTAAGCTCACGCACCGACTCATCGCCATTCAGTCCCACCCAAAGAAAATCGCCAAAGGCCCGCGCTTCGGTGAGATAACGCAAGTGACCGACATGCAGTAAATCGAAGCAACCGTTGGTAGCTACGACCTTACGTCCTTCACGGCGCAACTCAGCCCGCCATGCGGCAACTTCGGGAAGGGTTACGATTTTGGCAGAAGTCATCCCGACAAGAGTGAGGGAATCTTTCTCCATCTGCAAGCTGGCGCGCTAACAAAAGATCCGGCAAGATAGAGTTGTCCCAAACGCGGAGTTAGCTTAGCGGTAGAGCAGGTCCTTTACACGGACAAGGTCGGGGGTTCGATCCCCTCACTCCGCACGGTGCTCACTGTTGTTGTCAGTTGGCTGATAAGTCTTTGGAATCTGCGCGAGCCTGAATTACCCCGAATAAGGCCGAATTATCCTCTTCTTTTTTAACGCTCGTCATCCTGAGCGGAGCCGAGTCGAAAAGTGTAGGTTAATCGTAAGGCTTACCCGAGGCGCAGTCGAAGGACATGGCTCGATAAACCCAACGTGAAGGTCGCGTCACAAAATTTTCAAACCCCAGAAGGGATTCCCGCTTGTTGCCCGGGCGAAAGACGAAAGCTCTCAGAAAATGGAGTGGATGCATTTTCACTTAAACGCAGATGCCTTCTTTTCCAACGCCCGTCATCCTGAGCGGAGCCGAGCGGAAAAGTGTAGATTGATCGTAAGGCTTACCCGAGGCGCAGTCGAAGGATCAGTTCAGTCTGCCTTTTCCCAGAGAGACAGAACTGATCCTTCGACAAGCTCAGAATGACTGGTTTTTTCGGCAAGCTCTTGGAGGAAGTTTTTATTTTCCTATCAAAAAATTCCGTTAATTCCGTCTGTCTTTCGTCAATTCCGTCAAAAATTCAGCCCTTGACGTCTTCGCGGGAACGCCGTATTCACGCTCCAGTTCTTTGATATTTGTCCCGCCTCGGCGGGACCAACTCGCAAGAGAGTGCCCCCGGTTTCACGCCGGGGGAGAATAGGGAAACAGGTGAAAATCCTGTGCGGTAGCGCCGCTGTAACGGGCGACGAAAGTTCCATGAAGCCACTGCGCGAAAGCGCGCGGTAAGGCGGAACGAGTAGGACGACCCCGAAGTCAGAAGACCTGCTTTCTTGCGCTCATCAAGTCCCGTGCCGTGTGGTCCGGGCGACTGTCTCGCCAAAGACAGGATGGGAGTGGAGTCTCTTCGGTGCCTGTTATCGGCCCTACAGCCTTCGTCTCCTGATTCTGCGGAAGACCGAAGGCCTTTTTATGCTTTCGTGCTTTCGCAACGAAAAAACGCGGCCCTGGCGTGCCGCATTGCCAATGAAAGCAGGTCACCATGCAGATTATTCAGTCACTCCACCGGAAGGGATATCGCTCCCTTTTAATTACTTTAGATTCCACTCTCCAAGGCTTGTCTTGGTTTTTTGGGTGGCCCGGCAACGCCACGCGTGCGTGTGTTGTCCGGGTGGCCGAAGGCCACAGGAGGCAGTCCTTAAATCCTCTCAGCTTACTACGAGGATTTTTACTCGTTCTTCTCCTCACACAGTTCGTTCTTGGAATCGCCTGGGCCGATCCGGCACCAACGACGACATCGACGACCCCGCAACCCGCCACGACTTCCGCCCAAGCTGGCGACAAGGCCAAGCCGCAATCCTCGGCCAAGCAATTTCCGACCATCGTGGTCACGGCGGCAACCCGTAACCCGCAGCCCCCCAATACAACGGCAGCCACCACCACCGTCCTGACGCACGATTACCTCCAAGACAATCACTTCGTCGATGTCCCGGGCGCGTTGCAATTGGTTCCCGGGTTGGCACTGGTTCAAAGCGGAAATCCAGGCGCCCAGACATCCGTCTTTATCCACGGCTTGAACAGCAACCAGACTTTGGTAACGGTCGATGGCCGTCGCCAGGCGGTAGGCTTGTCGGGAGCGGACGATAACCTGACCAACCTCACGCTCGATAACATCGACCGTATCGAAGTGGTGCGAACCCCCGTCTCCTCCCTCGACGGTGGCAGCGCCATGGGCGGCGTGATCAATCTCGTGACGCTTTCCGGTCGCGGTCTTGAAAAGCCGGTCGGTTCCGCCTCATTCGAGGCAGGGTCGTTCAATACCTTCCGCGAAAATATCCAATCACGCGGCGCGGATGGAAATTTTGATTACGCGGTTTCGGCTTCCCGGCAGGATTCGATTTATCCCGCTTTCAGTCCCGGTTACGATCCTTTCTTCATTCCCGGTTTTGCAGCGCAGGCCGACCAGTATCGCAACAGCAGTTTCCGCGGCAATATGGGGTACCAGGTTAGCCCCGATATTTATGTCGATCTTCATGCGACTTACAGTAATGCCTATACGAGTGCGCCCGGCATCTATCTGACCCCCGATCCCTCCGCAAGCCTGTTGATCGAGAACTGGAATCTTTCGCCCGAGGTGGTTGCGAAAGTGACCGATTTTTATACGACCAAATTGTACGTGACGCACGATCAGCAGCGTCAGGCAGGCAACGATCCTTTCCTCGCCGATGAATTGATCTCTTTCGGTTCGTCTCCGCAGGGATGCATCACCCGCCTGCAAATCAACACCGATTCGGTCGATTGGCAGAACGATTTTCAAATCGCCCATAACTGGAGCGTCACGACAGGCATTCAGGGTGATAACCGCCATTTTTATGAGAACGATAATGTGCTTGGTTTCCGCACGCTCGACAGCCATGACAACAATATCGGCGGTTATATTTCCAGCCAATGGCAGCCGCTGCCCGGCCTGAACATTCTCAATTCCGGACGCTACGATTCCTATTCGCAATTCGGCGGAAGTTTCTCATGGCGACAGGGCGCCTCCTACCTCGTCGCTCCCACAAAAACAGTGATTCATGCCTCGGTTTCATCCGCTTTCACGCCACCGCCATTGCAGGACCTCTACATCTTTAACGCGGGCAGTCCTTTTTTCGGGCCTTTCCTGCCGAATCCTACTCTCCAACCAGAAACGGATCTGGGCTGGGAAGCGGGCGTCGAGCAACCGCTTTGGGATGGCCGGATCACGCCCAGCGCCACTTACTTTCATAACGACGTGAGCAACGCCATCGTCAACACTCGTCTTCCCGGCGGGGCCTTCATCAACGAAAACGCCAATCACGTCACCACCGACGGTGTCGAAATCGGATTGAAGATTGATCCCATCTCCACCGTCTCGATCAATATCGGATACACCTACCTGAACGCGGTGGATGACACGACCCAGATGCGTCTGGTACGACGTCCGCGCAGCAGTCTCGTGGCTGTCGGTACGTGGAAGCCGATCGAACCGTTGACCCTGACATTGGGCGGTACGTGGGTGGTGGGCCGTGAGGACCTTGATGCGCTTTTGGGCAACCAGGAAGACGCTCCCGACTACTTCGTGATTCGCGCCAGCGCCAGTTATCGCATCAATGACACCGTCTCCTTGTGGGTGCGCGGCGAGAACCTCACGGACCGCAATTACCAGCCTGCGCTTGGATTTCTCGCGCCAAGTATCGCAGGTTACGGCGGAATCCAAATTTCATTTTAAGATTTCCGTTTAGGATTGATGTTAGTCGTTGGCCATAGGCCAACGGGTAGCCGCCGCTGTCCCGAGCGGCGGTTCCTTTTTCGGGGTGGCCCGGCAACGCCACGCGTGCGTGTGTTGTCCGGGTGGCCGAAGGCCACAGGAGGCAGCCGTAACATTTTCTCATGACGAACCGTTATCCTTCGGTAGCCGTGGCGGTTGCCTCTGAAATGAATGCCTCAGAGCTTGCTCCGGGGTTCTCCATTACCGCACGTTGTCGGGCAGGTTGGGCTGCAAATGCTTGATCTGCTCGGCGGCATCGCGATGACAAACGAGGATCGCATCGTCAGTTTCGATCACGATGAGATCCCGCACGCCGCACAGCGCAATGAGCCTTTTTTTCGAAATGGCGATGTTGTTGTGCGCATCGTGGATCGTCACGGCTCCCTGCAAGGTATTGCCGTGGGCATCGGCGGGCAGGTGCGCCGGAAGCGCGGTCCAGCTCCCAATATCGTCCCAATCGAAACGCGCCTCAGCCATCGCGACCCGCTCCGCATTTTCCATGATCGCGTAATCGACCGAAATTTTAGGCAGCGCGGGAAAATTCTCGGTGAGATAAGCCTCCCAGTTTGTCTTCGGAAAATTTTCGATGA
>Ga0206928_1099_pt1 | contig 22818 bp, 20 predicted proteins | sample Alteio_BWOrgHeat_21_FD_152941 | JGI IMG/M metagenome (GOLD analysis project Ga0206928, IMG submission 152941) | Enriched cells from forest soil in Barre Woods Harvard Forest LTER site, Petersham, Massachusetts, United States -... | ecosystem: Environmental > Terrestrial > Soil > Temperate forest >... | reverse complement strand
TCCATGCGGATCGATGCCGGGAATGCGCTTCGCTTTGAAATGGCGCAAGGTTCCATTCGGTGACGCCAGCACATCGACAGCCTGCCCTGTCTTGAGATGGCCGCCTTTGGCCAGGATATAAGGGCAACGAAATTTTTTTGCCAAGCCCAACGCCGCCTCATCGAGGGCTTGGAGATTCGAAATCGGTTTGCCCCACAAAAGCGCGGCTTCATCGCGGTTGGGCGTGATGATCGTCGCGCGGGCAATGAAATGTCGCAACGCGCGGATGGCATTTTTCTTGAGCACGATGCGCCCCGTGCTCGCCACCATAACCGGATCGATCACCAGCGGGATGCCTTGTTTCAACGCGGGCATAAGCGCCTTTTCGACCGCCGTGATGATTTCAGCCGAGTAGAGCATCCCGGTTTTAATCGCGGCAACGGGAAAAGCTTCGAGCACGAGACGGATTTGATCCGCCACCCGTTCCGGGGGAATGGGGGTGATGTTCAGGACACGCCCCGGATGCTCCGCCACGACGCACGTCACTGCCGTCGTGCCGTAAATTCCGAGGGTGGTGAAGGTCTTCAAATCGGCCTGAATGCCCGCCCCGCCGCTGTTATCCGAACCCGCAATCGTGAGCACCACTGGCGCGTGGCCGGGAGGTATCGACGAAGTTTCTCTTTGCCGGGAGGAGGTAATCATTTATTCATAGAGCATGGCAGGTGAACCGATTCGCGAATTACCCGGTCTTTGGGTAAGTCTTGATCGTGTGGAATACAATCCGCACGAAGAGGGCACACCCGACCGGCCTTACGGATTTGTCTATCACATCACGATCCATAATGACAGCACACGAGTCGTGACGATCAAAGGTCGCAAGTGGGTTGTCACCAATGAGGACGGCTCAAAATTGGTGATCGAAGGTGACGGCGTCGTGGGTGAAAGCCCGCGCCTGACACCCGGAACGCAATTTCATTACCAGAGCTACCATCTGATCGCCTCGAATAGCGTGGCGGAAGGCGCTTATCTCGGGCAGGTCGAGGATGGCGAGCGCGTCCTCACCCGCATCCCGCCTTTCAAGATGGAAGTGCCTTCGATTTAGATTTAACGCGAACCCGTCATGATGCCCCTGGCACTGCCTTATTTTTTCGAGAGCTTTCGGGGGTTGGCAATACTCGGCTTCATTTTCTGGATCTGGATGATTTACGAATGCGCCACGCGTGAACGCAACAGCACGGAGAAAATTCTGTGGTTGCTCCTCGTGGTGCTTGCGCCGGTGCTCGGTTCACTGATTTATTTTTTGGTGCGGGTGGTTAAAATACGAGGATAAGATGATGCGATCACTCCCTGGTCTCTTTTTTTTGTTCAGCCTTTTGACCCTGACTGTCTCAGCTCAGAATGATGCTCCCGCAACCAACGCCGCTTCACCACCCGCATCGGGGCCACTCACCCAAAGCGCTTTTGATCGCCTGACGCAGTCGAATCACGATCTCCTTGAATTACTCAAAAAACAACAGGCCGTGTTGGAAGATATTCAACTCGACCGCAGACTGCAAAGCCGACAAATCCAATCCGTCGAAGAACGCCTGACCGATTCTCTTCAGGAGAATGCCCAGCTTCAGGTCAAGATCGCAAAGCTTGAGGCGACGCTTGCCGCAGGATCAGCGAATGCCTCAGCTACCAATGTCGCCCCGGTTCAAGCACCTATTCCGAAAAATGCGCAGACTCCACCCAAACCTCCATCCACTTATCTCGCGCCGCCCGAATCGGAAGGCGCACCCGGAACCAAATCATGGCATCGGCTCCTCACGCTTTCAGGAACGGATCCCAAAACCTCGGATGTTTTTCACATCCAGGGAAGGCAATGGCGGGTGCTTTGGCACAATCAGGATAAATTTGGCGAAGCTTATCAAAACACCAGCGCACTCTTTATCAGCGCATTTCCCAAGGACGATACGATTCCCCAGAAGGTCTGCTCGAAGCTCGGTTCCGGTGGAGACGCCACGGAACTTGATGGGCCTGGAAATTACTACCTGAAAATCGAAGCGTCCGGAGGCTCTTGGGAATTGGCCGTGGAAGATTTGCGGTAATCTTCAAATTCCGGCAGCAAATTGTGATTTGATTTCAATCCAAAAGATTAAACAATTTACTCGTTCAAATCGTTTTACTTATCATCTTTTAGCGTTTTTTTATGCGATTTAGTATGGATGGAAAAGAGGCCTTGTAGGTGCCTAAATATTTTTTATTGACGTGATAAAAAACATGCGATCATAATCATCTCCATAAAGGCGTACGACAGAGAATGAAATTACCTCAGTCGAGGCTCACGCCACACACACAATTGGAACTGAAAGACAATACGTTGTACATTTTTAGTTCAGTTCCACCAGCAGGGAGGGTCTTATGGCTCAAGGTGTAATCAAATGGTTCGATAATAAAAAAGGTTTTGGATTTATCGCCCAGGATGAAGGTGGCCAGGATGTATTCGTGCACTTCTCATCGATAGGTGGCGAGGGTTTCAAAACGCTCGACGAGGGTGATCGCGTCGAATTTGAGGTCGCCCAGTCCGACAAAGGGCTGAAGGCTTCCAACGTAATCAAGTTGTAGGACGTCGTAGCGAAGAGGGTATTTTCGCTTAATCGCCTGCGTACTTCACAGGACATCCATAGGGAGGCGCACTCGGTGTGGAAACCGGCTTGCCTGCCATTGTTTCAGTCAACGCTGCCGTGACGTAATTTTTGGCCGTGGAAATGGCAGCAGCATCTTCCGAGGGCTTGTTATCAATTCCACCCGCATAGACGAGTATCCCCTTATCATTGATCACGAACATGTGTGGTGTGGTGCGTGCGCCGTACAGGTGTCCCACCTTACCGTCGGGATCGAGCAGGCTGGCCGTGGCTGCAACATGCTGGGACTGCACGTAGTCGGCAAGATCAGACAGCATCTGGGAGCCTTCGTGACCGGCTGCACTCGAATTGATCCGCAGCCAGACGACACCCTTGGCCGTCTCTTCTTTTTGGAGATTTTGCATCGTCTTCGAATCATAAAATTTATGGACGAAGGGGCAATTCGGGTTGGTCCATTCCAGCACGATGAATTTGCCTTTGTAATCGGCCAGCGAGTGTTCTTTCCCGTCGCTACCCTGCAAGGTGAAATTTGGCGCTGGTTGTCCGATAGTGGCCGAACCCGAGGTGTTTTTAGCAGAAACCGTCAGGCCCAGAAGGGCTGCTCCACAGATGGTTAAAAATAGAAAATTGCGCATACCCATATTAGACGCCAGAAAACGCCTGCGGTTTCATTAAACTCCTGTCATGCGTCATAATTTTTGCAGTGCTTCCAGGACGATGCCCGGCGTGAGGACTTCCGGTAATACCTGCGGCGCGTCCTTGTTTTTGGGTGAATAAAGAAGATAAAGCGGTACGCCATCACGATTGAACTGGCGCAAGGTCTTGCTGATTTCAGGATCAGCATGAGTCCAATCGGCGCGAAAAAGAACGATATTTTTTTCGGCGAAGGCTTTCTTTACGGCGTTATTTTCAAGTGCCACCTGCTCGTTAACCTTGCAACTGACACACCACGCGGCTGTGAAATCGATAAAGACAGGATGTCCCTGCGTCAGTGCCTGCTCAACGGTGGCAGGCGACCAGGGCTGCCAGTTGAGATCTCCCGGTCTGTTGGAATTGGAAGCTATTGTGGTTTCGGGGGGAGTTACCTGGGCGAGCGTGATGCCCCAATTGAGCGCATAGACCAGCAAGCCCAGCGTCACAATCAAGGCCGCAACGCGAACACGCAAAGAACGCGCGGGTGTTCCCCAGCGTCCATAAACCCACGCAGCTATTCCAGCAAGTAACAGCGTAACGAGTAACCACGGAATCTGATCCTGTCCCACCAATGCGCCGAAGACATAGACAAGGAATATAACCGTGGCTATCAGCAGAAACCCCATGAATTGCTTGAGGGTCTCCATCCACGCGCCGGGCTTGGGAACAAAACGCAACGCACCAGGAAAAATAGTGAGCAGGAGATAAGGCGTGGCCATCCCGAAAGCCAAAAACGTAAAAATAAGCATGGCCACGAATGGCGGCTGCTGTGCGGCGAATCCGAGCGATGAGCCCATGAACGGAGCGGTGCAGGGCGTGGCGGCGACGGTGGCCAACGCGCCGTTCAGGAAAGAGGAAGCCAGTCCGCTGGTTTTACTTGTGGCTTTCGCATCCACTCCCACCAATGAGGTGCCCAATTCAAAAACGCCTAAGAGATTCAGGGCGAGAAGAAAAAAGATAAAGATGAGGGTGAGGACGAATCCGGATGATTGCATCTGGAAACCCCAGCCGATCTGATTTCCCGCTGCGCGCAAGGCAAGCAACAAACCCGCGAGCACCCAAAACGAGATGACCACTCCCACCGTGAAAGCCACACCCTGAATCCAGGCCGCGCGACGATTTTCTCCGGCGTGGCGTATTAAAGAGAAAACTTTCAGCGAAAGTACCGGTAACACGCACGGCATCAGGTTCAGAATCAGTCCGCCCACAAACGCCGCACCCAGAACCGCGATGAGCCACGGTTGATCTGAGGTACCAGTTTGTAGGGTAGCCGCCGCTGTCCCTAGCGGCGGTGCAGGTGGCTGCGATGAATCGCTTTCTTCCGACTTGTAATTTAAAGCATGGGACGTCAGAACGCTCGTGTCATCGGTTGGAAACGCAGAAATATAAACTGCTCGGGACTTTTCGATTATTGATTGATCATAAACCAAAACGCCACTGAGTCGCGATGGTTTTTCACCGTTCTGCTGCAGCGCAATTATCCACCAAAAGGCGCTCACCTTTTGGTGAAGGGTGCCGAAGTCACCAGTCTCCTCTGGACTTAAGACATTTCCTTGTTCTGGAAAGAAATAAATGTCTTCGCTGGGAATAATTGGATTTGGAACGATTGTTTTGTCTGCAAATTGGATCCAAAGTGCCTCCTTGGCTTTACTATCAGGCACACCTGATACCGGACCATAAGTGGCAGTGACCTCCCACCGTGTGTTCGGCACGGGCAGGCGCGCGCGGGCTTCGGTGAAAAATTTGGCGCGAAAGGCGTCTTCTGCCCGCGCTGGCTTGGACACTCCACCTTCCAGGCGAAATGAAAGATCAGCCTTGCCGGGAATACATGTCTCCTGGCAGGCGAGCCAGGTGGCGTGTGCTTTGATTTTGACATCGATAGGCCACCTAAGTCTTTCGTGTGGCAGAGTGATCGTCGTGAGCAGATAGACATCGCCTTCGTAACCGTAGATGACGAGCGGCCCCATGTTATGGCGCTCCGGCGTCGGCCATTGAATCGGCCCTGCGGTGAAGCCGGGCGGCAATGTCCAATCGATTGTGGTGGCAAGTCCGCCATCACCCGGATTGATCCAGTAGGTGTGCCAGCCGGGATCCATGTGGAGATGAAGCGCCACATCCAACTTGTCCGAATTAATGGAGTTATAATCGGGAATGAGTTCCGCCGTCACATGCGGCTGGGTGATTGCCACGCTGTTTCCCTCTTTGGGTGCGGGAATCGGTTCGGAGGCCCGGAGGAAAAAACTGCAGGCGATCAGAAACAAGAAAGCATTCCTGATCATCATGGGAGTATATCGCAGGACGACGGTACTGTCACAATTGTTCTCGTTAAGATTGTGCAATCGCATCGGCGGTCATAGACCACCGCTGTCGTCCGCGCTGATGTTACGATTACTGCCGCGCCATGAACTCGGTGCGACTGAGGCGCGTCCATTTGCCATCCGCGCTCTTTTCAAAAATAAAATTCAACATCCGGTTGGAAGTCAGGAAAATGCCTTTGTGTACTTCGTTGGGGGTGATGATGGCTTCGGTGAATCCGTCCCGCTCCACATCCTTCACGGCAAATTTCCAGACATCATCGACTTCATCACCGAGGGCTTTGTGTTCTTCAATCGAAAGATTCGTCTGATAACGCACCATCAGCGCCATCACGCCCTTGGAAGACTCCACCTTTGAGACGCTCAGTACTTTAACGATGCGTCCATCGGGAAGCTTGATCTTTTGATTGGCAGCCAGGGGAGCGGCGGCCAAATGAAGGGTGGTCAGAATGGCGGCAAATCCCAAAACAAGCGCCAGCAAGGTGCGTCGGTTCATAAAGTCAGTAGCGGGACTCAAGCGAAGTGGAGCGGTTTTGGCAAGCATGGGTTGAGGCAATGGGTTTAAGCATATTTTATACCCTCCCGGCCCGATTTTTTGGCGCGTCGATTGCGGCATTCATGGTAATCTTCATTTCCATGGCAGATATTACATCCATTTTCAGCCAATTGGGGGCCATTCTTTCTCCGGATCGCGTTCTCACTTCGCCGGAAGACTTGATTCCCTATTCCTTCGATGCCACGGCGGTGCTTTCACAAAGGCCACGGGCTGTCGCTTTCGCGGAAAATGTGGAAGAGGTCTCGCGGGTGGTGCGTTGGGCCAACGAGACCCGTACGCCGCTTGTGGTGCGTGGCAGTGGTACGGGTTTGGCCGGAGGAAGCATCCCGAGTCCCGATTCGGTTGTGCTTTGCCTGAGCCGCTTCGACAAGATACTCGAACTTGATCGGCGTAATCTGACGATGATGGTCGAGCCGGGCGTCACCACGCAGGCGATTTTCGACCGTGCGGATCAAGCAGGTTTGCTTTATCCGCCTGATCCCGGTTCGATGAAAATTTCCACCATCGGGGGAAATGTGGCCAGCAACTCGGGCGGGTTGCGTGGTTTGAAATATGGCGTCACCAAGGATTACGTGATGGGTTTTGAACTGGTCCTGGCCAGTGGAGAGGTGGTCTGGATTGGCAATAAATGTGTGAAGGACGTCGCCGGTTATTCGTTGCGCGAGGTCTTCATCGGCTCTGGTGGAACTCTCGGTATTTTTACCAAAATCCTTCTTCGTCTCTTGCCCAAGCCTGCCGCGAAGCGGACGCTTCTCGCGGTTTATTCCCGCATGGAAGACGCCGCTGAAACCGTTTCCGCCATTATCGCGCACCCGATTATTCCCTGCACGTTGGAGTTTCTTGATCGCACGACCATTCATTGCGTGGAGGATTATGCCAAGGTCGGTCTGCCGCTCGAAGCGGAGGCGATTCTTCTGATGGAGACCGACGGTCATCCGGCGGTCATCGCCGAGGAAGCGGAGATCATGGCGCAACTTGCCCGCAAGCGTGGCGCGCTTGAGGTTCGCGTTGCGGAAACCGTTGAGGAAGCGCAAAGGCTCGCCACCGCCCGCCGTTCCGCTTTTGCCGCGCTGGCGCGCGTAGCGCCCACGACAATTCTCGAGGATGTGACGGTCCCCCGGAGCGAGCTGGCCGGGATGGTCGGTTTCATCCAGGAACTCGCAAAGCGGCACAATCTGCGCATCGGTATCTTTGGTCACATGGGCGACGGCAATCTTCACCCCACTTTTCTCACGAACGAAAAGGACGAAGCCGAAATGCATCGCGTGGAGCTGGCTTTCTCGGAGATTGTGACCGAGGCGGTGCGTCGTGGCGGCACCATCACGGGCGAACATGGGGTGGGCCTCGCTAAGAAAAAATTCCTGCCCGAATCGGTGGGTGGCTTGAACGTCGAGATCATGCGCAAGCTCAAGCGTCTCTTCGACCCGAATCTCATTCTTAATCCCGGCAAGATGTTTGATTGCTAGGATGCTTTAATGCTTCGTTTGCAGGAGTTGAGCTTTCACGTCGTCGGGCAGGGATGAGCTTTGCACGGCAACCGTGGCCTTGGTTGGATCGGTATGCATCCATCTTCGCAAAAGAGTGGTGATCTGTGTCTGCTGAACCTTGGGATCGCCGATCGAAGCGGCCCATTGCACGGCTCGTTCGGGATCGGTATTAAAAACCTGGTTGCTGAAGGGTATGACCGCCGCATCCCGTGAAGAACCCGCAGGCAATTGTGTGAGCCAGTTGGCGGCTTTGACGGGATCATTATTTCCAAAAGCCTGTGCGATGCTGGCATAGGCGTTGTCTTTCTGCGGACTATCCGAAAGCCCAGTCACCCATTTTGCCGCAGTGGTCGGATCATTTTGCGCCCATTGGGAAAGGACATTGCTGGCAGCTTGTATCTTGCCCTCACCGTCTTGAAGTTGATTGATCCAGTTCATGGCCTTGGCTGGATCATCGAAGGCCAACTGGGCAGCCACAGCACGCAGGAGATTGTTCTGAGCCGGGCCGGGCGGCATGGTGGTCGCATAAGCTGTCGCGCCAGTGAGATCGCTGCTCGTCCAAGATTGGGCAAACAAACCGATAAGCCGATTTCTCGTCTCATCGGGTAATTTTTTCAGAAAATCGACCGCCGAGGCTGGATCCTTGGCGAACATGGCGTCAGTGGCATCCACAAAAAAATTATTTCGCATGTCTCCGGGGGGCAGCGTTTGCCAGTAAGCCAGCGCAGCCTGCGGATCGCTCTGAGTCCATGAAGAAGCAATAAACAGGCGCGCGCGGTCACTCACTGGGCCGGGAGGCATCTGGTTGACCAAATTCAAAGCGGCCGCAAGATCGGTTTGGCCCAGTTTTCCGATTATTTGGGGAATGGCATCATCCTTTGCCTGGGAGGGCGGCAGACTCTGCACCACCGTCCAGGCGGCTTGAGCATCGGCAAAATTGAGATTTCCGGCCATCTGTCCAAAAGCTTTATCTTTTTCCACCGAAGACGGCAGGCTCTGCACCCAGGCCAAGGCAGCTTGGGGATCCAACCCGACCCAGGTGGAGATGAGCGCTTGCTGAACCGAATCATGTATTTTGCCCGCAGGCATTTGACTCAGCAAAGCCACTGCCGCCTGGGAATCCTTTCGAACCAAAGTCGTAACCATGCCGTTGACAGCCAGCCGCTTTTGTTCACCGGAAAGCTGAAGAAATGCCTGCATCGCCTGGGTAGGATCTTTTTCAGCCCATCGACCGAAGATGGAATAAGGACTGTTTCCACCGCCTCCAAATCCTCGAACCTTGATATTTTTGGCCACCTCCCACGCCTTGGTAAGATCGTCGCTTTCAGGGAGTTTGTCCGCTATCGCCATCAAGGCTTCATCGCGTTTTTGACCAGCGGGTAATTGCTGGGCCTCTTGGAAAGCAGTGCTGGGATTGCGTTCCGCCAGGGCACCATAGCCCAATCCGATCATTCCTGGCTTAGAGTTATTTTTTTGCAACCATTCGACCAAGCCCTTCGGATCGATTTCCGCCCATTTACTCATTAATAGCGCCACGATCTGATTTTTTGTTGAAATTGAATTTACGTCCGATTCAATTTTCGCAATGGCATCCGGTATATCCTCAACACGAAGACCATCGGCATAGGCTGCAAGATCACGGGTTTGTTGAAAGCCGGGACGTTCCTGGAGAATGGAGGCCAAATCGCCGGCTTTGCCCGCCGACGAATTTGAAGTCCCATGCCCCGGCATGCCGGTTTGCGCATTTGGATTGGAAACGTCGATGCTGCTGGAGGAAGAAGGGGCAATCGCTTCCGAATGGCGAAACGCTTCGGGGGCAAAATAAGCACCTGCTGCAAAACCCAGACTTAGGAGAAGAATCGAGAGCAGGATGATGCCTGGAAGTTTCATGGAAATCCTTGTGTTGCTTTATCGCTTCGTTTGCAGGAGTTGAGCTTTCACGTCGTCGGGCAGGGATAAGCCTTGCACGGCGGCCGTGGCTTTGGCTGGATCGGTCTGCATCCATCTTCGCAAAAGAGTGGTGACCTGCGCTTGCTGGGCCTTGGGATCGCCAATCGATTGAGCATCTCGCACGGCCTGCTCAGGATGGACATTAAACAGATTGTTACTGTAGGCAGTCATCGCTGAGTCCTTGGTGGAACCAGTTGGCAATTGGTAGATCCAAAAAACAGCGTCATGGTCAAAATCGTTCTTGCACCAATTCGTGATCACATTTGCCGCGGCAGCGGCCTTCTCCGGGCTTTCGGGTAGGGTGTTCAGCCACTTTGCGGCCGTGGATGGATCATTTTGGGACCACCTATCCGCAAGCTCGATGATCGCCTTTTGCTTGGCTGTCCCATCGGGCAACGATCGAATGTCGTTTGCTGTTGTCACGGCGCGAACCATATCAGCCGCCGCATTCCTGGCGTTACCGTCCGGGAGTTGACGCACCCAATCCATGGCTTTGGCCGGATCTGTGCCAGCCATTTGATAGGCTACGTCATTAACCAGCCTGGTCTGGCCCGAGCCTGGGGGCAAGGTCGGGGCAAAGGCTGCTGCGGAAGCAACATCTCTTTGTACCCATGTGGGAGCAAATATCTTTACGAGCTGATTTTTGTTTTCAACATCGGGAAGCTTGCTTAACCAGTTTGCCGCAGCTGAATAATTTGCGCTAAACAATTGCGCGGCGATGTTCTGAAAAAAATCCCTTCGCTCCCTTCCAGCGGGGATTTTCAGCCCGTAAGCAGTGGCAGCCGTGAGATCATTCTGGCTCCACGGTATGGCCAAAGAACACTGGGCGTCATTCTTTGCTTCGCCCGGGGCCAATTGATAGAGCCTCTCCAAGGCGGCAGGGAGGTCTGTATTGGCCAACCTGCCAATGAAACCACTTATGGCCCTATTTTTTGCCTTTCCCTCAGGCAATGTTTTAACGAGAGCCTCAACCGCTTTCGGATTCCTTTCAAGCAAGATATCAACTACTTCACGTAAGGCTATGTCTTTATCTTGGGAGGGAAGTTTCTCCGCAAAGGCCAAGGCCGCATCCGGATTGGTGTTCGCAAATGTGCCCATGGCTTGCATAAACAGCATCCATTTTTCTCCGTTTTCGGGAAGAAGACCGATATTTCCGGCAGATGGAAGATTGATGGCATAATTGACAGCCGCTTTCGGGTCGTGTTGAGCCCAAATCCCAATGGCGTTGTCCAAGTCATTAATTTTTTGTTCGCAATCAGGAAGTCCATTTAGCAAAGCCATGCCCGCCAAACCATCCGTTGGCATCAGGGCAAAAGCAATGTTTCGAATGAAGGCCTCTTTCTGGGTTTTATCGGCTATGGCGTTGGCATAAGCGATGGCCGCTTTCGGATTCTGAACCGCCCATCCTGAAGCAATTTGCTGCAAGTCGTAAGTTTTTTGCGTGGAAGCTGGTAAATTTTGCGCCCAGGGCGCAGCGGCCTGAGGATCCTTTAAAATCCATTGGTTGATCACTTCGTTCACGGCTATGTCATGCCCCAGATTTGGCGGAATTTGTTTCGCCAAAGCCATGGCTGCCTGAGGATTCAACTTTCCTAATACCGAGGCAATGGAACGAATCGTCGTGCGTTGTAGCTGAAAGGGAAATTGGGACTCCCGGCCTAGAACCAGCATGGCCATGACAACGACAATCCCCAAGCCCAACAATGTGCCGAGCAGCGTGCGCGGCCCAAACGCTACGATTCGTTGCAGGCGTTGCTTCAGTTGGACGTGATCTTCCACGAGACCGACTGCGGCCATGGCCAGGTTATTGCCGGAGGATTGCGCCTTGATGACTTTCAGCAGCGTCTGGCCATAAGCGACCGATTTTTCCGGTTCCAAGTGTTGCAGGGTCCATTCATCCGCCGCCAATTCGCGGTCGGCGCGCAATTGCCGCAATCCGATCCAGACTATCGGATTAAACCAATGGATCGAGAGAGCAAAGAGGTGCAGTCCGTTGATCCAGTAGTCGCCGCGCTGGTAGTGGGCCAGTTCATGGACAAAAACATTTTCCCAATCCTCCTTGGAAAATGAGTTGAGGTTCTTTTGGGGCACCAGCAAAGCGGGACGGATAAAGCCAACCAGGGCGGGCGAGGTCACATCCGGGCTGGTGTGCAAAGCCGGTATGTTTCTGATTCGCAGGCGATGGCAGCAATTTTCCCAGATGGCCATGATGGCTGCATCAACCTGAGTCCAATTTTTATTCCGACGCCGCCAAAAACGTACCTGGGCGTAAATCATAAAACCGAGCGAGAGGAGAACCCCGATGAGCCAGATCGTTGAGACCAAGTGCCACCGCGCCGAGGGAACCCTTTTCGCCAGCAAGGGAGTTGATTTTACGAAAGTTGCTGGAGGCTGGTCGCGCTCCTCGCGGATGGGAATGGAGAACAGCTCTATTCTCTGAGGCGGTGACAATACCCTCTCAACCTGCAGCATCGGCACTTCCACCACCTCGAGATTCTGCAGACTGACCGGAGTCGGTGGGAAAAAAGAAATTGGCACGAGGAGGCGGATAAGAACGAGTCCCCAGAGTAAATAACGCCACCGGGCTGGAACGCGTGAATTCATCAAGGGACGCACAAGCAGGATCAAAAGAATGATCACCGAACTTTGCCAGGAAGCTTCCAGCACCAAGTGAAAGAGATTGAATATAAAAAGTGACATGAGTTACTTCCCTTTCTTTTTTTGTCTCAGGATGGCTTCCAGTTCTGTCATCTCCTGCGCCGTCATCGGCTTGTTCTTCACAAAATGCACCAGCATTGAAGCGGTTGCTCCTTCAAAGATACGCTCCAAAAACGATTGACTGGCCTGCTGCACACATTGTTCGCGGCTGACCATCGGGCGGTAATGATAAATTTTCCCCTCGGCTTTAAAGGTAACGGCCTTTTTGCGTACCAGGCGGCCCAGCATCGTCCGGATCGTCTGGTCTTTCCATTCTTTGCGATGCCCGAGTTGTTGGACGACTTCCAATGCGGTCAGCGGGCTGCGCCGCCACAGCACTTCCATTACTTCCCATTCTGCTTCTGAAATTCGGGGAAGCCGATTCATTAGGTTATCTCTTACGCTCGTAAGAGATAGTGTCAACTACAAATGTAAGTGATTTTAATCCGGACAAATTCAAGTGTCGCTTGCCAAATCATGATTTCGAGCCACTTTAAGCTCCTATGATCGTTCTTCTTATTGCCACTAATCGTCCCGGCAGCAACACGGCAAAGGTCGCCGCGCATGTTGCCGATATTTACAAGGCCAAGGGGCAGACACTTCATGTGGTCGATCTCCACAAGTTGCCGCCTGAAATTTTTTCGCCTTCCAGTTATGCGGAAAAGCCAGCGAGCTTCGCCCCTTTTCAGGAGGCGATCAGCAACGCCAGCGGCGTTGTTATTGTTACGCCCGAATACAACGGCGGCATTCCGGGTGTGTTCAAATACTTCCTGGACATGCTTAAATTTCCCGAGAGCTTTAACGGGATGCCGGTTGCGTTCGTCGGACTGGCTGCGGGTATCTGGGGTGCGTTACGGCCTGTCGAACAGATTGAGGATATTCTGATTTATCGCCATGCGGTGATCTTTCCCGAGCGGGTCAATATCTCCGGCATTAATAATCATCTCGATGACAAGGGGCGGGTGAAAACGCCCGATCTCGTGGAGCGGCTTGAAAAGCAGGCCGACGGGTTTATCGGTTTTTTGAAGCAGTTGGGAAAACTGTAAGAGGACAGGCCGTCGTTACGCGGTGATGATTACTTGATCTCCCAGCCGAGCGGCATACGGGCGTACATACCCAGGGGATCATTGAAACCCTGGAGTGCCTTTAGATCGTTTTTCATCTTGAGATACTGCTCGGTGAGGGGATCGGCTTTCATCTTGCTCGTCGGTTGCTGCTCGTTACTCAGGAGTTGTGTCAGTGTGTCGGCGAAACTCAATTGCTGGGGATATTCCTCCACGCGATAGTCTTTATTCAGCTCGGTTCCAAGTTTGGCGCGCGTGGCGGCGTAAGAGATGGCTCTATCCAGACCGCCGATTTCATCGACCAATTTCAACCGGAGCGCTTCTTCACCGGACCAGACCCGGCCTTGGGCAATCAGTTCGAGTGACTCAATCGGAATTTTTCGGCTGGTAGAGACTTTCTGAAGGAATTTGGCATAGAGATCATCGACCCGCGCCTGGGCAATCTGCAATTCTTCCGGAGTCTTGGGGCGTGAAATGGTTTCAAAATCGGCGTAATTCCCCGTTTTGGCCGAGTCCCAGGTGATGCCAAAGGAATTGCCCAGCTTTTGCACGTTCATGAAGAGGCCAAAGACACCGATTGAACCGGTAAGCGTGTTGGGTTCTGCAAAAATCCGGTCACTGTAAGTCGAGACCCAGTAACCGCCAGAGGCAGCATAGTTGCCCATGGAGACGATGACCGGTTTCTTGGCCTTGAGGGCGATGATTTCGTTTTGGATTACTTCGGAGGCGAAGGCGCTGCCGCCGGGGCTGTTTACGCGGAGCACCACGGTTTTCACCTTGTCATCTTTGCGCAACCGCCGTAATTCCGCGGCGAAACGATCCCCGCCGATATTGGTCAATTCACCGTCCCCATCGACAATTTCCCCCTCGAGATACAGCACGGCCACGACTTTATCGGTATTGTGCCATGAAGAGGGTTGGGTGGCGTTGATGTAGTCGCCCATGGCAACTTGCTTGAAAGGGAGAGGAATCGTGGCGAAATCACTCGACGGGGCCACTGCGCCAAGATCGTTAAGGACATCGCCAAAGTAGGAGAGTTTGTCCACGAGCCCTGCCGTCTTGGCCGATTCGGGAAGGATGTAACCTTCCGTGTCAACGAGTTGTTGGAAAGCGCCAGCATCAATGTTTCGGCTCTGGCTTACGGTCGTGACGAATTCGCCCCACAGGTCTTTCAGGAGTTTTTGTGTCTCTTCGCGGTCGGCATCGCTCATTTTGTTGAGAATGAATGGCTCCACGGCTGATTTGTACTTGCCGACTCGGGTCACCTGCACGTCGATGCCATATTTCTGGAGAAGCCCGGTATAATACATTTTCACGCTGGCCAAGCCCGGCACTTCCATCTCGCCGTAGGGATTCATGTAGATTTTGGAGGCCGTTGACATGACATAATAATCACGCGTGGTGGGTGCTTCCATGTAGGCGTAAACGGGTTTGCCAGCTTTCTTGAAGGTGAGGATCGCTGTGCGTAATTCCTTGAGGCAGGCGTAGCCGGTGCCGAAGTCAGCCGGTTGAAACGAGCCTTCGAGGAAAAGAGCCTGGATACGTTTATCCGTCGCGGCGTGTTCCAGGGCTGTGGTGAGATGGTGCAGGGTAACGCTTCTGTTCTGATTTCCGCTCAAGGCTGCGCTCAGCGAATTTGTCGAAGTGGCATGTTCGGGCGCATCGGTCACGTTCAGTGAAAGATCGAAGACGAGAATCGAATCGCGCCCAATCAAGATCGTGTGCTTGGTTGGACTTGAGATTGAAAAGGAGGCGATGATCAAAATGATGAAAAGAAGGAGCGGCCCCCCTAAAACAAAAAGCAACGCAGCCAGGTTTGCGAAAAACGTGATAAAGAACTGTTTCATAAGAAAATATCGGAGGTTTTTTCACCTTAGAGGGGATGGGGGAAAAGACAATGGATTTACATGCAGAGGAGAAGCCCGGGGAGATTTTATTGCTCTAAAATAAAAGGAAAAAAGGGCGATAATGGCGAAAAAAGCATTTGCCAAAGAAAACCTCTTCACTAGCCTCTTACACTATGAGGAAAATTTATGAAGTCAGTCACTTGATTCAGGTTCGGTTTGGTATTGGAAAAACATTGAAAACGCTCGTGACCTGCCTCGTTGCGGTCATGGTTCTGCCACTGTCGCACGTGATGGCGGGAACCGATTCGAAGGGAATGAAGGAAATCACTCCCCCTGCATGCACTTGCAATGATAAAGATTGGAGCATCGAACTCGGTTCAGGAGCGATGTGGTCCAACGTGCGCAGCGGCGCACCCAACGCGGCCTACACAATTATTCCGATCACTTTGACGGCGAGTTTGAAGGTCGATGACGTGAGCCTGGATAATTTTATCGGCGGCTGGCTGCGCGGTAACACCGAGTTCTTTTTCCGCGGTGACTATAACGCCATCGTTCATGGCCCGGAAAATCATTACGAGGGAATCATGGTCGGGCCTCGCTATAACTTTGTGCAACCCGGCTGGAAGCTCATTCCGTTTGCCGAAGGCGGCGTTGGATTTGGTTTTGCCGATTCCCAACCTGCCGCAGGAGGCCTTGGCGAGGATTTCAACTTCGCTTTCGAGGCGGCGATTGGCGCCAAATACAATATCTGCGACGATTTCTTTGTTCGCTTGGCTTGCGAGTACCAGCATATTTCCAATGCCGGTCTTTCTGAGCCAACGAATCCGAATCATCCGATTGATGCCTTGGGACCGAAGCTCTCGTTCGGTTATTCGTTCTGATTTTTTGGCAGGAAAGCCAAAAATTTGCCCTCCGACTATCCATGGGGGCGCGAAATAATTCGCGTCCCTCTTCAATGGGAATGATAATAACGCTTTTCTCGATTCGCGGGCTTGGCATCATGGCGAACCATGAGTGATCTTCCTTTAGCGGGTAAAACCGGCCTCATCTTCGGCGTCGCCAACAAGCGGAGCATTGCGTGGGCGATTGCCCAGGCATGGCATCAGGCCGGGGCGAAGCTTATTTTCAATTATCAAGGTGAGCGGTTGAAAGATAATGTCGAGGAATTGGTCGGAACCTTTGGCGCGGATACGCCGCTTTTTCCGTGCGATGTCGGTTCCGATGCCGAGATCGAAAGCTTCTTCAACCAGATCAGGCAGAAGACGGATCGTGTCGATCTGCTTTTGCACAGCGTCGCCTTTGCTCCGCGCGAGGCACTTTCAGGCGAGTTCCTCCAGACCACCCGCCAGGCTTTTTCCATCGCGCACGATATCAGCGCCTACTCGCTGGTCGGGCTCAGTCGCGCGGCTTTGCCGTTCATGGAGAAAAATGGCGGCAGTATCATCGCCATGTCGTACCTCGGTGCGGCGCGCGTGGTGCCTCATTATAATGTCATGGGCGTGGCGAAGGCTTCGCTTGAAGCGTCGGTTCGTTATCTTTCCTATGATCTTGGCCCGCGCAAAATCAGGGTGAATGCCATCAGTGCGGGGCCGGTGAATACGCTCGCTGCGCGCGGTGTTTCCGGTTTGACCGAGATGCTGAAACATTATGAAGGCCATGCGCCTTTGCGTCGCAATGTTGAGCTGAGCGAGTTGGGGGCCACGGGCTTGTTCCTCGCCTCGGACGGCGCGGCTGCCATGACGGGGCAGACGCTCTATGTCGATTCGGGCTTTTCGGTCATGGCGATGTAATGCGTTCCTCTCTTCTACTCTGGGATATCGACGGAACGCTGGTTTGCACGGATCGTGCGGGCGAGCGGGCATTACTCGATGCGATTCGTGATCTCTATCAACTCGAATGGGGAAATCAATTGCCGGTCGATTTGCGGGGACGCACCGATACATGGATTGTGCGCGAATTGTTGAGCCACGTCGGTCGCGAATTGGGACACGAAGAGGAAAATCGTCTTAAGACCGCTTACCTGTCGCTACTACCCAAGACATTGCCCGCAGGGAAAGCAAAGCTTCACCCCGGTATCCGCGAAGCGCTTGACGCCGTGCATGCGCATGCGGAAATTCATCAGGGACTGCTCACGGGAAATCTTAAGGAAGGGGCGCGGCTGAAACTTTCCCATCTCGGTATCTGGGACTTTTTTGAATTCGGCGCTTTTGCCGATGACAGTTCCAATCGAAATGAACTCGGGCCTTTTGCTTTAAAACGTGCCCGTCAACAATTGGGTATCGATTTTGCGCCCGAAAATATTTACATCATCGGCGATACACCGCATGACATCGCGTGCGGTAAGGCCATTGGAGCAAAGACCATCGCGGTTGCCACAGGTTCGTTTACGGTCGCGGAATTGGAAGCGGAGAAGCCGACTCATACTTTTGCGAATTTGGCCGATACGAAGGCGTTGTTAAGAGTCATTCTTTGATATATTTTTTGCAAAGTGTCCGTCATCCCGAGCTTGTCGAGGGATCAGACGCGTGAAAGATAATCGATAAGTTGGACAGTTTGATCCGATGACTTTCCGTGATCACCTGATTTTTGGGCAAAAAGGACGCGTCTGATCCCTCGACAAGCTCGGGATGACGGATTTTTATGAGTAAACGCGGCCCCAGTGGACATCAAGTCGCTTGGTGACGTAGGTGCGGACAGCGCGGAGAACGCATCGAGTTTCCAGGGTCTGTCCCCGTTTCACGATACTGCCGAGTTGTTCATCGCTGCGGACACGCAAGACTTCCTGCGCGATGATCGGGCCTTCGTCGAGATTGGGCGTGACGAAATGGGCGGTGACTCCGATCACTTTCACGCCGCGTTCGTAGGCCTGGCGATAAGCATTCGCGCCGGGAAAAGCGGGTAGCAGCGAAGGATGGATGTTGATGATCTTGTTTTTCCAGCGCCAGACAAAGTTGGGCGAAAGAATTTTCATGAACCGGGCGAGTACAATGAAATCGACTTCGTACTTTTCGAGCAGAGCGAGAACTTGTTGTTCCGCTTTGGCGCGATCATTAAAAGGTATGTGATAAAAGGGAAGTTTGGCGCGGCGTGCCAGCGGAGCGAGGTTGGGACGATTGCCAATGACAACGACGGGTTTTGCTCCAAGACTTTTCGCCGATTTTGCAAGCAGACCTTCCAGCACGTGAGATTCGCGCGTGACGAGGATGGCGAGTCGTTGCGGTCCCAGCGGCGCGAAATGGATCTTCGCTTCCATGTCCAGATCACGGGCCACATCTTTTACACCATGCTGAATTTTGACGTGATCGAAGCGGATCGGAATCCATGAGGCTTGCAGAGTCATGCTGAACTGGCCGCGAGTGACCTGTTCCTCCATCGCTTCGATATTGGCGCCCAATTGAAAAAGGAGCTGGGTGATCCGGGCGATGACGCCTGCTTTGTCATGCCCAATCAGGGTAATGGTCGCGAGGTGCTTGGCCATAATGTTGTGGGAAAGGGAAATCACCTTAACGACTCTTGCGGGGGCAGGATAGAATAATTCTGGGTTTGAATCGGGTTGGAGGGACGATAATCAGATTGATTTTGTTTCATTTGAAATTGAGTAAGGCCTTTGGGGACTACACTTTCCGTTGGTTTTTTTAAAAAATAAGATTGACCCCCAAGGCGGCTTGGTGTCTAAAAGTGGGTTGTTGTGGCAAGAAAAATAGAATAGTGGACAAAAATTATGTCAATTGAGGCACGTGCATCCTACACGGATACCTTTGGTCATGCCTTTGATGCCAAGGGCCGGATCACCGTGCCTTCGGAGTGGCGGGTCGATTCTTTCGAGTCGCGCCTCTTCGTTGTGCCTTCATCGGCGACATGCCTGCGGGTCTATCCCGAGTCGTGGTTGAGTGGCTTGCAGGAAAAAATGAAAGATCTCAAGGATGCCGATCCGGTTCGCCAACAGGTGCAGGCGCTGGCCAGCATCGCGCAAAGCACGACATGGGATCAGCAGGGACGCATCATGGTTAAGGAGAAACTTCGTCAGCGCGCGGGCTTGAAAAAAGAAGCCGTGTTGGTGGGGTTGGCGACGCATTTTGAAATTTGGGACAAGGCCACCTGGGAAAAGAAAAAGAGCACGGCAATGACCGTGGAGGAGGCGCTGAGCGCATTGGGCCTATGATTTCACCACCAATTTTATTGAGGACCTGGCCGGTGAGTGCCGGTTCGGGTCAAAAACCAACGAGGATGTAAATGATGCCCTACTCCTTGTTCCCCATCAACGGCATCGGCAGTGGCCTGTTCACTGTCACACCGCGGAGGCAAAACGAGGAATATGGAAATCAAAATCAAAGGTCTTGTGCGCAGGCAAATGGTTTATGGATTCGAAGCGGAAAAAGATGGGGAGGGGCAGGTCATTGGGGCGTCTGTGGTCAAGTTGGCCCGGCGTAACGCCTTTGAACTTGTGGGTTTGCGGAGGCCCGCACTGGCTCCCACCTGGCGTTGGAATATGAGTTGAATTTTGTGGGTGGCAGCGAAGTAGAGGAAACGAGAGTCGAGGGTGGGCACATCCCGGTTCTGCTGGCAGAGGTGCTGGCGGCATCGAGGGTGCGGCCGGGGCAGAGATGGATTGATGGAACATTTGGACGCGGCGGTCACACGCGCGCGTTGTTGGAACGGGGTGCAGAGGTTCTCGGGTTGGACCTGGATAGTGAAGCAGAAGCGGCGGCACGGGCGTTGGAGGCTCGATGGCCGAAAACTTTTAAATGGAAACAGCGAAATTTTAAGGAATTGAAAACATGCAGCCACGAGCACGGATGGGACAAGGTCAACGGAGTGCTTCTGGATCTTGGCGTCTCGTCGCCTCAACTGGAGACGCCGGGGCGTGGTTTCAGTTTTCGCGGCGAGGGACTGCTCGATATGCGCATGGATCAGCGCAGCGGTTCGACAGCAGCCGACTTGGTGAACGAACTTTCTGAAGGTGACCTGACAAAACTTTTTTATGAATACGGCGGAGAAAGAGAAGCAAAGCGGGTGGCACGGGCACTGGTGGCCCGGCGCAGGCACGCACTTTTTCGCACCACGACCGACCTGGCTTCGGTGGTGGCCGAAACGCTTCCGCACCGACGAGCTGGGGGAATACATCCGGCAACGAAGGTCTTCCAGGCTTTACGAATCGCCGTCAACGGAGAACAGGAGGCGCTGGTAGCGGCCCTGCCGCAGGCGATTGAAATCATGCAACCCCAGGGAGTGCTCGCAGTGATTAGTTTCCATTCGGGGGAGGATCGCGTGGTGAAGCAATTTTTACGCGAACGGAGCGCCGAATGGCTCGATACGCCGAGGCATCCGAATACGCTGCGCAATCCGATCTGCCATTTGCGCGACATGAAACGCTATCTGCCGGGTGAGGAAGAGATCGCAAGAAATCCACGCGCGCGCAGCGCCCGTCTGCGTGTTGCGGTTCGAAACGAGGAGATCCTTTTATGAGCCGCAATCGCATGAAAAACAGTCAGTCGCTGCACTGGATGGGCGTCTTGAAATGGATTCTGATCATCGGTCTGATGTCGGTTTTGGGGTTGAGCTACATGCTCTGCAAAAACAAGAATCTTCATGTGGCCCAGGAAGCGAGCGATTTGAAGAAACAGCTCGGTATTATTCAGAATCGCAACACCCAATTGGAACTCGACTTGGCGCGGATGAAGTCACCGGACGAATTAAAACGTCGCCTGGTTCAAATGCATTCGACACTCGTTTGGGTGGGTAATTTGACCGTCATTCCCATGGATCAAAGTACGCGTATGCGCCTGGTGAAGATGGCCGATCCCAATCACACCATTAATCTCGATTCGCCTGTGGCGACAACGGACATTCATTCGATCCAACACTAGTTCTCGTGCCATGCAACATCGTATCCGCGCCATTTGGGTTTTGGTTTTTCTGGCCTGTGGATTTACGGTCATTTCGCTCAAGTTGATCCAGATTCAACTTGTCCAACACGACGAGTTTGAGCAGGCGGCGATCAAGAACCATCTGCAACTCGTCACAATCCGGCCCACGCGCGGCTCAATTTTTGACAGGGACGACACTCTTCTGGCTCAAACGCAACAGGTTTACGATGTTCGTTTGGATGGCCAGAAACTCAATCATCCCGAGATTGATCTTCCGCGTCTGGCCCAGGCCTTGCAGGTGCAACCATCGAGCCTCAAGGACAATTTCAATCCGCGCAATCGCTATCAATTACTGGCCGAGAACGTGGATGACAACGTCGTGGCGCAGTTGCGTGCCCTTAAGATCGACAGTCTTATCCTGGAGCCTCACAGCCGCCGGATTTATCCGAATAATGAGATGCTGGCCCACGTCCTCGGTTTTGTTGACGATAATGATCGTGGCCTGACGGGGATGGAGAAAGAGATGGACAAGTTGTTGAGCGGTGTGCCGGGTAAGCGATGGGTTGAACTAGACGGCTCCCGCAAACACAAGGAGATCCCCGGATATCAAAACCGCGAAACATCTGCGATTAACGGTTACAATGTAACATTGACGATCAAGACGGCGATTCAGCATGTCGTGGAAGATGAGCTCGATCAGATCGTCCAGACTTATCAGCCCAACGGGGCTTACATCATCGTGGTGCAGCCGCATACCGGGGAAATCCTGGCGATGAGTTCCCGACCGACTTTCGATCCCAATAATCGGAAAACTTTTCAACAGGAAGCGGTACGGAATCGTTGCATCACCGATCCAGTGGAACCCGGCTCCATTTTCAAGATTATCACGCTGTCTGCGGGGCTTAACGAACATGCCATCAACCTCGATTCCCCAATTTTTTGCGAGAATGGCTCATTTTATTTTGGAGGGAAATACCTGAAGGATGATGAACCCAATGGCACGCTGTCCGCGATGGAGGTGTTGTCGCAGTCGAGCAACATCGGGTGCGCCAAAATCGCGCTTAACTATCTTGGCGAAGAAAAACTTTATAAATACGCGACGGCCTTTGGCATCGGCCAGCGCACGGGACTTTTTGATCAACAGGGCGAATCACCAGGATTTCTCCGGCCACTCACCAAGTGGAGCGCGCTTTCCATCACCCGCATTCCGATGGGGCAGGAAGTTGAAGCGACGCCCTTGCAGATGGCGATGGCGATGAGCGTAATCGCCAATGGGGGACGCCTGATGGTTCCACAATTGGCGAAACAGGTGACAGATGAATCGGGTCGAGTGGTGCAGATATTCCAGCCGCGAATTGTACGACAGGTAATTTCGCCTGATGCCGCCCATGATGTTACCAAGGCATTGGAACAGGTGACCATTGATGGTACGGCAAAAAAAATTCACATAGATGGTTATTCCTGGGCGTGCAAGACCGGCACCGCGCAAAAGTTTGTCGATGGTGCCTATTCCCACACCAAGTTTGTTTCTTCTTTCATCGGTTTTTTGCCCGCCGAGGATCCTGCGTTTGTGGCTCTGGTGATGGTTGATGAGCCTAAAACAACGAAGTACTACGGTTCTGAAGTTTCCGGGCCGGTTTTTGCCTCTCTTGCCAAGCAGGTCGCACAGATCATGAACGTCCCGCAAGACCGGTCTGTGGCGCCGATTTTAAGTTCCAACAATCCAAATACACCGT
>Ga0206928_1098_pt1 | contig 22820 bp, 18 predicted proteins | sample Alteio_BWOrgHeat_21_FD_152941 | JGI IMG/M metagenome (GOLD analysis project Ga0206928, IMG submission 152941) | Enriched cells from forest soil in Barre Woods Harvard Forest LTER site, Petersham, Massachusetts, United States -... | ecosystem: Environmental > Terrestrial > Soil > Temperate forest >... | reverse complement strand
AAAAAAGATTTTTTGCAGTCCCCCAAATATTACTAGTGAGTGTTAATGTCTTGGTGACGATAAGATCGGAGCCGCTTGATGTAGTATGCCACACTGCCATTGCTGTGCCAAAACTGCTGATTGCTACATGGGGGTTATTGGAGTTTGTAGCTGATAGTATGGAAACTAAACTCCAAGTTCCTGAAATCCTAGTTGACGATTCTATAAAATTAATTCTTGTCCACACTGCAACAGCTGTTCCACTTGTAGTCACAGCTAAAGAGATATTGTCAGCGCCTATTGCGGAAATTATGGAAATGCTACTCCAACTCCCTCCAAAAGGGTGGGTAGCCGAAACGACCAGCGTATTTTCAATCCAAATGGCAGTGACATTTCCACTGGAATCAACAGCAAGCTTTGGAGCGGAAGCTGAATTGAGAGGGTTAGAAATGGTGACCGGTGCACTCCAACTGCCCCCGGTCGACAAAATGCTTGCTTTAATTAAATTATTCTCCACCCAGACTGCAGTGGCATTGTTGTTGTTATCTATGACTACTGCTTGAGCTGAAGCATTTGTCGCTGCAGTTGAAATAGCTATAGGGGCTGACCACGTGATGTTACTATACCCTTGTGTAGAGGCGCAAAACATCAGCAATGAAAATAAAATATTTTTTATAGTAACTCCGCGTTTTTAGGATTATGGAAAACTGAAACTCACCATCCGACTTTGGGTATGTTCATCATCGATAGCTGCCATGCTGTATGTCACAGAATTATTGAGAATTCTGTTGTTATCGATGAATTCTTGAGTGTCAGTCCCTACTTGTGCAAGAAATACGCCATTTCTAAAAATTAGATAACCGACAACAGTCGGGTCAGTGCTCTCATCCCAAGTAAGCCTAGTATAATACTCTTTAAAGACGCCAAAGTTGTGTAGGTTTTCCGATATACTGAGATTAGAAGGAGGAGAGACAAGTGTTTTTGACCCTATGGAGGCCATGACGGTGTTATTTGCACCATTGTAGTTAGCCCATATTGCAGCAGCGTACAATTCATTTCCTATGAGCGTTGCTGCGATTTTCGGATAGGCGTTATTAGATCCTATTGAAATCGTAACAGGTACAGACCAGAAATTATTTAAGTAGCCGTTAATATTGGATTCTATTGATTGAATCATTAAAGAAGCCCCGTTATAAAACATATAAAGTCCCAATACATCCCCAAATGAAGTGGTAGACAGATCAGCTGAAAAAGCATAGACATTTGCATCGACTAAATCAATAGTTTCACTCCACTGACCGGCCAAGGATTTTACAGCTGATTCAAGAGAGAAAGTTTCATCGTCGTAAGATGTATTCCATAGGGCGATGGCATTTCCTATCGTATCAAATGCAACAACGGCTTTAAGGGTAGATGGGTTTCGCACGCCTGCTTGAGAAAGAGTTTTTGGAGATTCCCATAGGTTGGAATCGATTCTATGCGTTGCTGCTTGAAGGCTAACATTTGAATAATTAAGACCAACGATATCATATGCATACCAAATGGCTAAACTATTTCCATTCGCATCCACAGCTAGGTTAGGGTTTGCGGCATTGTGTTCGAGTATTGAAATGGTTTGAGGGGAACTCCAATTACCTGTGAGGGATTTTGATGCCGTAAAAATGGCGTTTGATCCATTCGTTATCCCTTGCCAAACGACAACAGCTCTTTTATTATTGCCGGATCCCCCCACCTTGACAATTGGTGTTGTTGCTCCTGTTCCTTGAATTGTAATCGTTGCTTGCCAATTTATTTTATTGAACATTTTTGTTTTTATTTCAATGTTTCCATTTCTTGCCCAAGCAATAGTTACATTTCCCGCATCATCGACGCATAAGGAAGGGAAAGAGGCCCCTGTATTAGATAATACGACAGAGTTTGTCCAATCTTGGTTTACCGGTTTAATAGAAGCTTTGATTATTTCATTTTCTATCCAGATTGCGAAGGCATTTCCATTATTATCTAAAACTAAGCGAGCGGCAGATGAATTTGACGTCGATAAGTTTGCTGCAATAGTCCAGCTTTGGTTGATCAATTTTGTGCGTGCCTTCACTTGATTATTTTCAATCCAAAGGGCAATTGTATTCCCATTGGCATCCATCGCTATCTGCGGCTCGGAAGTATTTACAAAATTTCCTGAAAGAATTTCAGGATTCGAGGACCAGTTGAGATTTTCACCTTGGAGAGGTGAAAAAAGGGCATAGGCAGTAAATGCAATCGATATGATTGTTTTCATAGTTAAAACCTCTATTTTAAAAAACACTTCCTAAGGATTCAATGTAAAATTAATGATCGGGCTTTGGCGTAAATCTGCTGTGAGAGCAGCGACCCCGTAAATTACTGTGCCCCCTTGTGTGGCATTATGATCTACAAAGGAAAAAGTGGAAGTATCTGTTGCAGCGAAATAAACCCCGTTGCGGTAAATATCGTACTGGATGAGATTAGGATTCGAACTTGCAGTCCAGGTGATCGTATTGTTATAGTCTGAGTACACTCCAAAATTCGTTACACTTTGGCTAGCTGACACATTTGAAGGGGGGGTGATTATTTGGTCACTACCCGAAGCAGCATGGATAACGTTATTTGTCCCGTCGAAGTGAATCCAAAGAGAAACAGCGTTCAATGTGCTTCCCGTGGCAGATAGAGCGCATTTTGGATATCCATTGTCATTTCCTGTTGAGAAGGCATTAATCGGAGTCCACCCTTGTTGAATCGGATTAGTTGTATCGTTTTCTTGGTTTATAATTTGAATGGATGAGATGTCATCCCATGCCATGCTTGTCAAGCAAGCTGTTCCTGCAGCGAGAGAAAGATCAATCCCGAAAGAATATAAGGTTGGCAGTTGCGGTAATACTGCAAGTGCCCATGTTCCGCCGAACAATTTCCGAGATGATTCAGGAGTAAAAACTTGGCCATCATAGGAATTAATCCAAACAATGATCGCATTGCCGCTGGTATCAAATTTAAGTTTAATTGTCAGGTCGGCAGGATTGCGGATACCGGCATTTGAAAGAATGGTAGGAATTCCCCAAGCTGCGGCACCTTGCGTTAAACTCGAAGTCAACACTTGAACGTTTTGATAGGCACTCGATTGGAAATTATATCGAAACCAAGCAACGACCGCATTTCCATTGGGATCAAGAGCTATTTTCGGATAATTATGGGAAAACGCAGCGGATGCTGAAAAAAGGTTTTTTGTAGCCCCCCAAGTATTACTGCTGAGTGTTAATGTATTGGTGACGATAAGGTCGGAGCCGCTTGAGATGGTATGCCACACTGCCATTGCAGTACCAAAACTGCTGACTGCCACATGGGGATTGTTGGAGTTCGTAGCTGATAGTACGGAAACTAAACTCCAAGTTCCCGATATCCTTGTTGACGATTCTACAAAATTACTTCTAGTCCATACTGCAACGGCTGTTCCACTTGCAGTCATCGCTAAAGAAATATTGGCAGCCCCTGTTCCTGAAATTGTGGAAATACTACTCCAACTACCTCCAAAAGGATGGGTAGCCGAAACGACCTGTGTATTTTCAATCCACACGGCAGTGATATTGCCACTGGAATCAACTTCAAGCTTTGGAGTGGAAGCTGTATTGACAGGGTTAGAAATGGTGACCGGCGCACTCCAACTGCCTCCGGATAACAGAATACTTGCTTGAATCAAATTATTTTCCACCCAGACTGCGGTTGCATTGTTGTTGTTGTCTATGACCACTGCTTGAGCTGAAGCATCCGTCAATGCAGTTGAAATAGCTGTAGGGGCCGACCACGTGATGTCACTATACCCCTGCGAAGAGGCACATAATGCCAGCAATAAAAATAAAATCTTTTTCATAGTCACCTCGCGTGGTAATCGATTTAAGCTTTTTATTTGAGCCAATTCTAAAATTCGCTGCTTGTTTATGTTGTAATAAATTTTTATGAATTTTGTCAAATATTTTTTTAATGTTTTTTTTTTGTTAAATTGAACCATTCTCGGCCTCTCTGAAGTCAAAAGTTTTTAATGCCTATCAGGAATGGGATTGGGGATAATATCCTTTTTCCTAACTCCACGAGAATACCTCCGCCGGCTTCCGATGCCGACTTTGCTTTGATGAAAAGGAATTCTGTCTTTTCAAGGGTGCCGGACACGCTCTTATGCAACTGAAGATAGGTAATAGGGGATTTGTTTAAGATTTTTTCTATAATTCCTCTATTTTCTTCGAGTCCGTTTAGCAATTCTTCTTTGTTCTCAGCAAGAGCATTCAGCCATTTCATCGCATTCACAAAAACTTCATTGACGGCTTCGTGGTGTACATAAGGACTCATAAAAAAGCTATCGATGACATCCAATAGACGCATATGCAGCTTAAAGTAGTTCACAAAGACCTTAATGGTGCAATGAATAATACGCATGGTGCGATTGTAAAGGCATTGACTTTGCTGCTTTATCCAAATGGATGTTGAGTTGGATAAAGTCCAAAAGCTTTGTCCTCTTTGATTCCATTGGCGGGGGATGGGTGTTGGGTAATGACCAAGCACGGCTGCTTTCCACCAATGCTGCGCAGATTTGTATGCCTTAACTTGCTGCTGAGAGCATTCTAAAATTCGCGTAGAGATTAAAACACATTGTGCGGCAATACGCACAAAAAGGAGATCTCCAAAAGCATAATTAATGATGTGGCCCGCCAACATTTGAGCCAAAGTATCTGCCTTCGTGTAAAGATCCACTTTTCTATAAAAGCGCCAGGCCACATGTACTTTGTTAATGGTGGCAAAACATGTCCATAAAAATGGAGAGAGCCTTTGTGATTCCGGCGTCAATTCAAAAGCTGTCGTTTGAGTGAAATTGAGTAAGGGCGTCATAAGCAGGATATGTCTTTATAAAGTATCGAATGGCATGACTAAACACATAACCATGATCATCGCAAGGGATAGGCGAAACATTTGTTTTCCCCATTGTTGGTAATTGGTGATATTGAATCCTTGCAGGCACAGTATAAGCCAAGCCAATGCAAAGGCAGTTGTTGAGACGAGGTAAGTATAACCGGTATAGTGATAAAATGTTAACATCATATTCAGAGGGATGAAGGCCAAAATGTAGAGTGTCATATGGATTTTTGTTTGTCTGATCCCTTTGACAATAGGTAAAACAGGTATGCCGGCTTTTTTATAATCATCAAGATGCATGAGGGCAATCGCAAAAAAATGGGGCATTTGCCAAAGTACCATCATTGCAAATAAAATGGCGGCAGCGGCATCGAATTGTCCGCTAGCCGAACAGTAACCGATCACTGGGGGAAGTGCTCCCGAAATACTTCCGATGGCAGTTGCAAAGATTGTGCGGCTTTTCCAAACGCTATAAAGGAGAACATATACAAAAAAACCAAACGCTGCGACTGCAGTTGTCAGCAAGTTAGTCAGAGTCATTAAGATTATAAAGCCGATGATTCCAATTACGCTCCCAAAAAGTAAGGCATTTTTTCCTGTAATTAACCCCTTAACAAGAGGCCTGTTTTTTGTCCTGTGCATTTTTTTATCTATGGATCGGTCGATATAATTATTAAAAACGCAGGCAGAGGCGATGATGAAAGTCAAACCAACTAATGTCGCTAAAAATAGCCAAACATTAAAGCCATCTTTGGACCCTAGTGCAAACCCTGCAGCAACGGTGATCAGATTTCCCAGGATAATTCCTGGCTTGGTTATAAGGTAATAATTAATCATGTTCCATCATCATTTCGGTCATATTCTTATCCATCATACGTTCATTCAAATCATACATAATCCACAGGGAACCAATAGCAATGATGAGTAAAATCACTATCATCAGGCAAAAAATTAAGGTTTCCCATTTAGGATCCGCTTCTTGTCCCACATGCAAGAAAAAAAATAACTGCAAAATTGCTTGTACAAGGGCTAGAAAAACTATAATTCCAATTAACGTTTGATCGGGTAATGCTTTTGTAATGACTAATGCAAATGCCGATGTCGTTAAAATGAGAGAAATAATGAATCCGATCAAATAAGAATGTAAATTCCCATGCCATTCTTTTTTCATTTGTTTTAAGCTTAGTTCAGACATATTAGATCACTCCCAATAGATAAACAAATGTAAAAATGAAAATCCAAATTAAATCCAAAAAATGCCAAAAAAGGCTAAACAGCACTAGCCTTCTGAACGTGTCTATGGTCACTCCTTGCCAATAGACTTGAGCAAACATCACCCCCATCCAAAGCAATCCAAAAGTGACATGGAGCCCATGTGTACCTACAAGCGTAAAAAATGCCGATAGAAAAGCGCTTGTTGTCCAGCTATGCCCTTCTGAAACAAAGTGTCGGAATTCATCAATTTCCAAGATGATAAAAGAAAGTCCCAAAAGAAACGTGATCGCCAGCCAAAAGAGGATGTTGCGATTGTTGCCCTTGACAGCAGCAATCAATGCAAAACCGCAAGTGACACTACTGGCAAGAAGGATCATAGTTTCTAAAAATGCAGTGGATAAGTCAAAAAGTTCCTTTGAGGAAGGGCCGCCGAAGGTGTTGTTATGTAAAACAGCATAGGTAATGAATAAGGTGGCGAATAATAAACAGTCGGTCATTAGGTAGCACCAAAAACCTAAGACAGTTTTTGAAAAAGTATCCTGGTGCGGATCAGGTAGGCTAGTGTCGGCCGTGGGATCGGCGGTGTGGTGAACAAGGAAAGGATCGGTCATGCGGCATTTCCTTGGCTATACGATTTTTCAATTTTTGCCACTTCGGCGGCGCTTATGGTTTCGTGTTCATTTTTGCAAGAGAGTCGGTAGATCGTCAGGAAGAGGATGGCAATAAAACTGATGATAGCCAGCCAATGGATTTGCCAGGTCATCGCAAACCCAAAAACCAGGCTGGCAAGGCCTATGTACATCGCTACAGGCGTATTGATAGGAAGATGGATATCTTCATAGCCGCCCTGGAACAGTTTTAGTTGTCCTCTTTTATATGCCCATAGCGGATCTGTTTGATCCACTGTGGGGATGATGGCAAAGTTATAGATCGGCGGCGGAGAATGAGTTGCCCATTCCAGCGATCTGCCATTCCAAGGATCCCCCATAGAGCCCGTTTTCAAATTGAGGCCGCTTGAATTTGAAAATAGGCTCTTAGTGGGATCCATATTTTTTTTCCGATTGTATATACTCCAAAATAGGCCTATAAATTGGATGGTTGCTCCGGCGACAATAATAAACGCACCAATGGCCGCCATGACAAATAAAGGATGCCATCCTGTGGAGGCTTCGTAGTGGTCCAAACGTCTTGTCGCCCCCATAAACCCGAGCATATAAAGAGGCATAAAGGCTAATAAATATCCGATTGTCCAGCACCAAAATGCATGGCGATTGAGCTTTTCATCAAGAAAAAATCCTGTAAATTTTGGAAACCAATAGGTAAATCCGGCAAAAAAACCAAAAAGGACTCCCGTGATGACCATGCCATGAAAATGCGCGATTAAAAACAAGCTGTTGTGCACTTGGTAGTCTACCGGAGGCGCAGAAAGTAAAACACCGGTCATTCCCCCGATGGTGAAGTTGAGAACAAATGAAAAAAACCACAGCATCGGCGAGGTAAAATGCACTCTGCCGCGGAATTTTGTGAATAACCAATTGAAGATTTTAACTCCTGTCGGGACTGCAATCAAAATGGTCATTACTCCAAAAAATGCATTGACATTAGCACTAGCCCCCATTGTAAAGAAATGGTGGAGCCAAACAATAAAAGACAGGATGGTGATCACGATAAGCGCCCAAACCATTGAAACATATCCGAAAAGCCTTTTTTCTGAAAACGTGGGCACGACTTCCGAAAAGATGCCAAAAGCCGGCATAATGAGGATATAAACCTCAGGGTGACCCCAAGCCCAAATTAAGTTCACATACATCATAGGGTTTCCTCCGCCGCCGGCAGTAAAGAAATGCATGCCGAGATAGCGATCAACAGTAAGCATCAGCAGCGTTGCAGTAAGGATTGGAAATGCCATGATGACAAGGACCATTGAACATAGGGCACTCCACACGAATATCGGCATCTTCATTAAGGTCATGCCGGGACAACGCATTTTCAAGATGGTCACCAGAAAATTAACACCCGACAGGGTAGTCCCGACACCGGATATCTGCACCATCCAAATCCAATAGTCAACCCCTTCGTTCGGGCTATACTCAAGGCCGGAAAGGGGGGCATAGGCCAGCCAGCCTGAAACAGAAAAATGCCCGATAGCCAATGAAAGTAAAGTCAGCATGGCTCCTGCAGTAAATAGCCAGAAACTCAATGCATTTAAAAACGGGAAAGCCACATCCCTTGCCCCTATTTGCAGGGGAATAATTAGATTCATGATGCCAAACATAAACCCCATGGCCACAAAGAAGATCATTGTTGTTCCGTGTGCTGAAAATACTTCCTGAAAATGGGTAGCGGAAAGCATGCCTTGGGAATCACCCACAGAAACTGCTTGTTGCATGCGCATCATTAAGGCATCTGCTACGCCTTTTAGGAACATGATTAAGACGACTGCGATATACATGACGCCGATCTTTTTGTGGTCGACGGTGGTAATCCATTCCTTCCAAAGATAGGGCCATTTTTTAAAATAAGTGATCAACAACAGGACTAGCAATCCGGTGGATAATCCCCCGTAAACTGCCATATCTTGCATCATATCATGTTGAAAAGATTCTAAAGTTAAATTACCAAACATATTGTTATCTCTACTTGGGTGGAGGTTGCATGAATTTCATGAGAATCCGGTTAAATAGATTTAGGTCTTTTAGTTGATATGTTTCAGGGGATATATTTTGACTTGGCTTAGCTAATTCTTCGTAGGTCGCAAAGTTAAGGTTTTGACCGCTTTCTTTTACAGATTTTATCCATTGCACATAGTTTTCTTCGGAATCGGCATGGGTAATGAAATGCATTCCTGCAAAACCCTCTCCACTGATATTTGCCGAAGATCCCCTAAATTTGCCGGGTTGATCGGCAATCAGGTTGAGCTGGGTTTGCATGCCGGGCATCGCATAAATTTGCCCCCCAAGATCGGGGATCCACAAAGAATTCATGGGGGCATCGGCTGTGATATAGAAATGGATAGGGGTATGAGTCGGGATTTGCAAGTAATTTACGGTCGCTATTTGTTCTTCCGGATATATAAAAAGCCATTTCCACTGCAGGGCAACGGCTTGAATGTTTATGGCTTTTTTTTCTGATGTAATGGGTTTGTATGGATCGAGCGCCTGAGTTTTTTCCCAAGTGATGATACTGGCTAAGATCACCATAAATAAAGGCAGTCCCCACCACACAAATTCAGCGATTTTATGGTCGACAAGATCCGGATCGTAGGTCGCTTTAGTATTATCGGCGCGATATCTCCACGAAAAAATAAAGGTAAGAATATAAACCGGAAAAATCACTACAAGCATCAATATTTGGAGAAAAAATAAGAGATTCCTTTGCTCTATAGCAATATTTCCACTCGGAAATAAGACGGAGATGTCTTTCTGCAGCAAATAAATTTGAAGGGGTTGCATGGCAAGGATAAGTGCAAAAATCAAACCCGAAAACAGAAGCATGTAGAATACGGGTTTGGTTGTTTTTTTCATTGCGCGACAACTTTTGTAATTGAGATTTATTGTTAGAATAAATTTTTTTAGGGATAAGTCAAGGTTAATTTTTACAGTGTACTAGATTAGTTTTCTATTTTGAGTTTGCTGCGTTCCAAGTAAAGCTCTACCAGGGCTGATGATCCAATGATGATAAAAAGAAAATAAATTAAGAAAGGAAATTTAATTTCAAAAATTAACCCCATAAGGACCATGAATTGTAAAGCTGTCATGAGTTTGCCGCACCAGATCGCACGGAATTGATATTGAGGCAATGTGCCTTTAAAAAATAAATAGACTCCAAAGATAAGCAAAGAGAAATCTCTGCAGAACATAGTAGCGGCTTCCCAAGGGGAAAGCCTATTCTCACTGAGCAAAATTCCAAGGGTAAATAAAACAAAAACCTTATCCGCTAAGGGGTCTATTAAGGTTCCCATGCGACTAATTTTTCCGTATCGCCTAGCGATATAGCCATCCAAACCATCACTTAGCATGGCCAGTAAAACTGCTATGGCCCTGCAATAAACATTGTCTTGTAAAAATACGAGTGCCAGTGGAAAGCGAAGAAGAGTAATTAAGTTAGGTAAAGTAAACATTAGCCTGAGTTTAAATGATCGCGTTTTTCAAATTCAATAAAAAAAAACAGTAACTATTTACAACATTAATAAAAAATGAAGGTTGAAAGGTAGGCGTTCACACAATTGTCTCTGAGGCCGAGAAAAAATAGAGATTCAGGGCGCTTTTAATATTTTTTTTGCATCTTTAAAAACGTTACCCCCATCCACAACGGAAGCAGACGTTGTAGGATGGGGCTAACGTTTTAAATCTGCGAAAAAAACTTATTAAAATCGCCCGAATTCTAATTTTTTCTCGGCCTCTCTGCCGTGGTTTAGCAGCAAATAAGTGGCTTTTATAACCTATTCAATATCTATGGTCAGGTTCTTAGGGAAAATTAACCAACCTCTTGGTCTGATATTACACATTGATTTTAACTTTAGGTTTCATTATGAAAAACAATGTAAATTATTATTGAACGCTTCCTAAGAATTTGTTCAAATAAAAAGCAATCAAATGAATGTTTCCTAAAAGTTGGCTGCAGTTGTTAATGGGGTCAAGAGATGAACTTTGATTTTTCAAAGCCAGGACTTTTATTTGTCCAAATGCAAGATATCATTATTACCACTATTGCATTTGTTATTCCTGCTTATTTCAAATGGTTTTATCATGTGAAAATTAAAAAAGATATTTTGGCGTTTCCTCTCAGCGATAATGCCGGGAATAAGGGCTCACTCTTTTTACACGGTGCAGAGGGATTTAATAAAAAAGATCTCACTGTTACCTTACTATTGCATGGATTATATGGGCATCCCTGCACGATGTTGCATTTAGCGGAGTTGGCTCAGAAAGTCGATTCGGGCCCTGTCTTTAGCTTGTATCTATCCTACGATCAAAATAAACCTGAAACTCATCGTTCCCTTATAGACAAAGCGATAGTTTTGATTGAAACAATGGTTAAAGAAAAGCTAAAAGGTCTTATAATGGCAGGCCATTCCATGGGTGCCATTGAAGCCGCTTATAGAGCTTTTGTTGAAGTGGATCCTAAGATAATTTCTGTGATATCCATAGCCGGACGGTTAAAGGTGCTCCCATCAGATGCAAGAGATGATTGCACTGAAAACTTCGACCTTTCAGTTAACCAAATTTATGCAGGCATTCAATCCAGACCCGACATCCTTTTATTTCAGCTTGCAGGAGATAAAGATTGGATCGCCTCGCTTGATACCACTATTGTCCGGAAGGATAAAAAATACAGCCATGTGATCAAGAAGGCCATGCATCTGAATGTGCTTTTTTATCCTGAGGCATGTGAAAAATTTCTGGAATATTTAAATGAATCTCAGGAAGCGTGCAACAATAGACCTCTTGCGTAATTAAATCTTTTAAAATTAAGATTATTTCAATTCCGCCCTGGCCAGCCGCGTTTCCTCCATATCAAGCTCATGCTCGAGTTCACGCAGCTGGCTGTCAGTGATTTCTTTTCTTTCCCATATTCCAATCAGTGTCATCCTTTGATCTCTGATGACTTCCAATCGAAGGAGTTCCAATTCTTGAAATTTCTTCAACGAAGAAGTTGAAATTTCTAAAACCCGGCGTTGCAGGTTGAAATAGATTGTAAGAAATTCGAATTGCTCCCTGGAAATTTTATTTGAATCCTGCAACTTTTGTATTTTTTCGTTAGCAATTTTTTCCAATTCCTTTCTTGCTTTGTGCTCTTTGTAGTGTTCTTTATTATGATCCAATTTTAACCGATGTATGAGCGTGGATAATGTAAATCCGGGGATTAGAAGTGTCAGTAAGATGACAACGAAGGTAATAAAAATGACATGTTCACGTCCCGCCAATGCAACTCCTCCGGGTATAATAGGAAGGGCAAGTACAGCCGTTAATGAAACAATGCCGCGCATTCCGGACCACCCGATCAATGTGGCTTCACGCCAATGTTTCTTATTGTACTGTTTATTAAGGCTTTCCCGGGCTATGAAATAATAAATAATGGTTTTAGCGTACATCCAAGCCATGCGTATCAGAATTAAAGCTGCAGTAAAAATGATTCCATAGCAGATATTTAAAACAATTTCCCTTATTTGCATGTCGCTAATGAAAAGTTTTAATTGCATGCCGATGAGGATGAACACAAAACAATTTAGCAGGATGACGTAAATGTCCCACATGAGAAAACCGAGTATTCTCCTTAAAGGGGCTTGATGCGTTAAAATTGTTTTAGATCCCACCAGGCCATTGGCAACGACAGCCAACACTCCGGAAACACCGGCAGCATCAGCTGCAATGTATGTGACGTAAGGGATGGTGATGGAAAGGACAACTCCGGCAACCGGTTCTAAAAAGCGCCTTGAAAATCTTTGTATGATGAATCCAAAGATCAAACCGATTGCTGCGCCGCCTATGGCGACTTTGATCAACTCAAATAGACCATCTGTCCATGAAAATACCCCGGATAATAGCGCTGCAATTGCTAGTTTGTATAAAACAAGAGCAGAAGCGTCGTTAATTAAACTTTCTCCTTCAAGCACCGTTAATAGGCGTGATTGCATAGGGAAACGTTTGAGGATGGCTGTTGCGGCGACAGCATCGGGCGGCGAAATGATTGCTCCAAAAGCGAATGCCAATGCCCAGGGAAGGTCCGGAAAAATCCATTTGAAGATAAACCCTATGATGAGTGTCGTTAAAAAAACAAGGCCGAGTGCAAGCGAAAAAATCTCTTTCCAATTAGCCTTAAATTCCCTAAATGAAATCGCAAAAGAGGAACGGTATAGTATTGGAGGAAGGATGATAAGAAGAATGAGATTGGGATCAAATTCAATTGGATGCAGGCCTGGAATGAATCCGATGGCAGTGCCGCCAATCACAAGGGAAATTGGATAAGGGATTTGTATTTTCTGCGCAAAAGCGATGAGAAGTGCGGCAGCAAACATCAAAATGATTAGCGTATGTAAACTATCCATTCCCTTACCAACGCCTCCCGGCAAAGCATCCTGATCATCCTAGAAACGGCAGTTCAAGATGATAAAGTGATGCAAGATTTTGAGTTAGAATCACTTTCGATGGGGATCGAATATTCCCAAAAGGTGAAGGTGATGCCCATCGTAAGTGATTATAGCTCAAAAGATTGCGTCAATTTATCGTCTTTAACTGCCGTTTTTAGGATCATAGATATTAAACAGGTTTTTAGGCTCAATGACCTTGAGAGGGATTGATCTGTATGGAAGCACCATCGGGTTTTTTAATCATTTTTGTGCCGTCTGGTGAAACGCGAATTAAAGTCCCATCTTTTTCTTGAATGAGTTTTGTTCCATCAGTTCTTAATTGAATGATTGTGCCATCTCCTTTCTTAATAATTTTAGTGCCGTCTGGACTTAATTCAATTAATGAACCGTCAGCGTCTTTAATGACTTTCGTCCCTTCAGTTTGTCCTTGAATAGCAGATGTGTTGTCTGTTGCCGTTAAATCTCCCGCAAGGGTTAAAGCACAGGCTATGCCTAGTGAAATTATAGGTTTAAGTAAATTAGCTTTCATTTTTTCTCCTTTAGTAATAATCTCGACTTTGTACAATTTTTGTATTTTAATTTTTCGGTCGATATTGTCAATACTTCTTAACTATGAAAGTCATTCTTACAGAAAAACCTTCAGTCGCGCGCGATATAGCAGAGCATCTTGGTGCCAAACAAAAGCATGATGGTTATTTTGAGGGAAATGGATTTCAAATCACATGGGCATTCGGCCATCTCATCGCTTTAAAAAATCCTGAGGATTATGATCCTGTTTTAAAAAAATGGTCATTGGCTACGATTCCATTTATCCCCAAAAAATTTGAATTGAAAGTTGTGGAAGATAAGGGGATTCGCAAACAATTTGCTGTGATCAAAAAACTTTTGAAATCAGCGATTGAAATTATCTGTGCAACAGATGCCGGTCGCGAAGGGGAACTGATCTTCCGCTACATCTTAAGCATGGTACAATGTGAAAATAAACCTTGGAAAAGATTATGGCTTTCTTCGTTAACTGAAGAAGCTTTATCTTCCGCATTTAAAAACCTAAAGCCCGGAAGTCATTTTAACAATCTCTATGCAGCCGCCAAATGCAGGAGTGAATCGGATTGGATTGTGGGACTCAATGCTACGCGTAATTTTACGGTCCGTTATGGCGCCGGTAAGACATTGTGGAGTATTGGGCGAGTTCAAACGCCTGTTTTAGCGATGATTGTCAAACGGGATGATGAAATACGTCATTTTAAAGTCGAACCGTTTTGGGAACTGTTAACAAAATACAGGGAAGTTGTTTTTAAACTTAAAGGCGAGCGCTTTAAAAATAAAAATGAAGCAGAGGCATTATTCGCGGAAGTTAAGGATAAGCCATTTTCCATAGAGAAAATTGAGATAAAAAAAGAAAATGAATACCCGCCCCTACTTTATGATTTAACAGAATTGCAGCGGGATATGAACCGTCGTTTAGGGATGTCTGCTGCAGATACCCTGCAAATCGCTCAGACCCTTTATGAACAGAAATTAATTACCTATCCTCGTACAGATTCCCGTTACCTGACAAATGATCTTAAATCACAAGTGACTAAAACGTTGGAGAGTTTAAAAAAGATAAAACCTGCTGAAATTGAAAGGTTAGATTTAGCTCAGTTACTTTTTTCAAATCGCATGATCAATGATAAAAAAGTAACCGATCACCATGCCATCATTCCAACAGGAAAACTTCCAAACATTTTACCTCATCAATCACAAATCGTCTATGAAGCGATTGTCACCCGATTAATTGCAGCTTTTTATCCGATTTGCGTGAAAGAGCTTACGGTGGTTGAGGGAAGTGCCAATAAACAGCTTTTCCAGGCGAAGGGAGTGCGCGTAATGTTGCCGGGTTGGACGGTGCTTTATCCAAAAAAAACCGAGGAAAATAAAGGGGCTAAACAGCCGCAGGAAGCGCAGGAATTGCCGCAATTCCAAAAAGGGGAAAGCGGACCCCACGTCCCATTCATTGCTGAGGGGAAAACAACCCCTCCTGCACATTTTAATGAAAATGCCTTATTAGGTGCCATGGAAACAGCCGGTAAGCTTGTTGAAGATGAAAATCTCAAGGAGGCTTTAAAAGAAAAAGGCATTGGAACCCCTGCCACACGTGCTTCAATCATCGAGACTTTGCTTAAAAGAAATTATATCCAAAGAACCGGCAAATCATTGACCGCAACTGATCTTGGGCGTTATTTGATTGCGCTTATCCAGGATCCCAATTTAAAGTCGCCGGAACTGACCGGCGATTGGGAAGCAAAATTAAAGGAAATTGAGCAGGGCAAATATAGTGCTGCGGAATTTATGGAAAAAATTGCCGTGTATATCAAGCAGGTGATTTTGGGCAGTGATATTACGGCTATAGATTTTCAAAGCTTTGGATTCTGCCCAAAATGCAAAAACCCTGTGATCAAAGGAAACAAAGGGTATGGGTGTTCAAAATGGCGTGAGGGATGCAAGTTTGTTCTTTGGCGCGAGTATAAAAATGTAGAGCTTAACGAAGGGCAGATCCGTGCGCTTTTGCAAAAAAGGATTCTTTTGCAACCCATTGAGGGAATGGTTTTAAGCATTTCAGAAGCCGGCGAATTGACGGAAATTCCGGCCTTGACCCAGCAGGGAAATCGGTTTCCCATAAAAAAACGTGTTCGAAGTAATCCTAAGAACATTTGAGTTCATGTCTATATGCCATGCTTGTGTTCTATGAGGCTGTGAAAAAATTAGAATTCGGACGTTTTTAAAGATGCAAAAAAATATTAAAAGCGCCCTGAATCTCTATTTTTTCACAGCCTCTATCAAAATCGACTGCAATATGTGCTCTGATCGATAGTCTCGTTTCCACCTAAGGCAGCTTCCAAATGTGTTTTAGCTTTAGTACGTGCCATTTTAGAAATGCTTTGAAGTAGTGCAAGCTGATCCGGTAAATTCATTTCTCCCTGCTTTAACTTCTCTAAAGCTTCTTGAAAATGAGCGTAAACGGGGCTTGCCGGATCTTGATTGACTATCTGTTCTTCGTAATTTTTAAGGTTTTCCAAATGTTTGTGTGCAGAATTTTCGTTCGTGCTTATTTCTTGTTCCATTGTTGCAATGAAGGATTGCAAAAGATCAGGATCAACTTTTGCCTGGGTTGGTTGCTGAGTTGGCCCTAAATGCGCACCCTCATCATCTTTTTTGACAGTAGCTGCCTGGGCTAATTCATTTTTTAGCGTTTTTAAATCATTAAGGTATTCTTCCCTCTGTTGTTTTATTCCAGCTCCACTGAGAAATAATGTCATTTTATAAATCATAAAGCATGCCACTTCAGCTTCTGAAGGGGAAGTTTCATGGTTTGCCTTTCGAAGGGCATGCTGTAACTGCCATTCTCCTAAGGCAAGGGATGTCACTGTTTTTTCCTGACCTTTTATATGTTCAAAAAAATCAGGGGAAGTTGCTCCTGGCGGGTCATCGGATATGATCCCTGAATTGGCCAATAGGGCAAGTAGAACTTTTTTTCCTTCAGGTCCACTCATGGCTTGCGAACCAATAATGGCTTGCAGCAATATTCCTTGGGGGGTCATTTTTACCAGCTGTTGTGTATCCGGATTCCAAAATTGAGCACCTTCCGGGTTTTTAGCCATGAGGTCTGTGATTTCCTGGAATGTAATTTTTTTGCGTTCGGAATAAGATAATTGAAATACGATACCTTCGGTAGTTATTGAATCATGGTTCACTATAGGACTTGCCGCTAAATTTGCATAAGCTGGATCTTGTTCACTTAACAATAAGCTAAGGTATTTAAAGGGACTAAATTGTGATAAAATAGGCGTCATTACTTGCTGACCGTCAATAGTGATCTTTTGATGAAAACCGAAGACACCTGTTTCAGATGAGTAATCGCTTAATGTTTCCGGTTGGCAAAGTTGCAGATATGTTTCTTCGTGGATATCTGTGTTTATAGAACGTATTTTACCGTTGAGATGTCCGTCGATGTTAGTTTCCATTTTCCCTCCTAAAGGTAGCGCGTAATGCGCAGACCCTTTATTTGGTAAAGCAGCACAAATATCTTGAGGTTGATGGGAAGTTACCAGCACCTTAGCAGGATCGACCCCGTAGTGTTCAGCAACAGCTTTTAAAGCCGTTCTAGCACCCGGATCCGGAACAGAAAAAGCTATTCTTGCCAGTCTTTCATCAAATGATAGGGATGGTTGATCACTACGAGAATCTTTGGTTTTCATGGCTTCGGTATTCATAGCTTCGAATTGGGCTACAAATGATTCAATATAATAGCTACAATTTTTTTTACTATCGTTACCCAATTTTTGTTGGATATTAGTTGATACCTTCATGATGATTTTTTTTTCAGTAGAATCTTCGGGAGTTGCACGTAAAGGTAGACCACAAGCAGATATATACAAAACATCACCTTCTTTTAACTTATCGGCATTTTTAACTACATATGCACTCATTCCCAACTTATCCAAATCTGCACCCATTTTGAGAATGTTCGTGCTTTCTTTAATGGTATGTATCTTTTTATCGTCTGGAATTTGCACTTCTTTTTTGGCGATCGAGATGGGTGTTTTTCCTTCTGAAGTTGGTTTAGCTAATTCAGCTTCTTTCTTTTTTTTCTTTACAAAAGCTTCTGCTTTATCTTCAGTTGCCTCTACAGCAGTTTGTATGGTTTTAGCTATCGCTGTCGCATTTTGTGATATATTTTCAGTTTCATTGTTAGTTCCTTCATCCTTAATTATTTGCTTATTTCCTGTATCAAGAGGTTCGGTTGCAGCAGAACCAGTAGGCGCGTTGAAAATTAGCTCTGTTCCAGCCAATGCGGCTCCAAGATTGGGAAGGCTGGTTATTGCATTTCCTGATGCATCGACTTCAATAGTCCACTTCTCGTTAGTTTGAGTCGGCTTAATCACAATGGATTTATCTCCATGCTTAATTACATCATCCGTTTTGCTTTGTAAGACGACGAATCCTCCTTTATCGTCAGCTTTGACATCGTAAATTTTTGCAGATCCAAAAAACTCCATGACTGAATCCCACCAACCTGCCTTTGAAATGGTTCCATCTTTATAAAGAACCAGGGAAACCCTGTCCTTTAAAGGCTCGGTTTTTTTGTCATCTGCCTTTGCGGGGTCGTTTGTTTCGGAGTCTGTCTTGAGTGCAGCGTCTGCTACTTGAGCAGTCTTTTTGTTAGTTTCCGAGGCTAATAAAGTTAAACTTTCCTTGGCTGAATCATCAAGACTGCAGTTCTTTGCAATAATCGAGTCAAAATTAGTGGGTTTAAAAAATGCAATAAAATTTTTAAGTGAATTCATGGGATCCATAACAGTTCCTTTGTAAAAATAATTTAAAATTGAAATGCATTTATAAAATCCAATTTAACTGGTTTGATTATATATATTACATATTTTATTTGTCAATTTCCTATAATTATTTTTTGTTTTTAGTGGTTTATAAAGTTTATTACTCACTTACTGTGGTTTGTGTTTTTTATTATTCACTTGTATATTAAAATTTAAGTGGTTATTTTAGTGTATTAATTATTGTTGTTAAGTTGTTTATGAAAAACAAAGGAGATTTATTGTGAAGAAGATTAATTATGTTGTTATTTTGATGGGAGTCATTTCATATTGTTCATTTTCTAATTTACATTCAGCCACTTCTGGGGAAAAATTAGATCTTGCGATTGATAAAATTTCAGAAAGTTATGATGAAGCTAAAGATTATGTAATGGATAAATATATGGATTCTAAAGATAAGGCTGAAGAAAATTACAACAAATTCAAAGAAAATTTTAAAGAAAAATACAATGAAGCTTTGGAAAAAGCTAAAAGTAAATAATCAGTTTATCAAAAGAATAAATGGCGCTGGTTGCTATGTGGAGTGCGTGTGGCTCTGCCACCGCTTTACTTCGAGTCCGGTTCTGAGGCCGAGAAAAAATAGAGATGCAGAGCGCTTTTATCAAGCTTTTTTGCATCTTTTAAATTTTCACCCCTTCCACAACGGAACGTGAACGTTATGGAAGGGGAGAAAATTTGAAATCTGCGAAAAAATCTTGATAAAATCGCTCGCATTCTAATTTTTTCTCGGCCTCTCTGCCGGCGAGGTCACTCAAGAGGGCACGGTTAAAGCCTCTTCTTGGATAGCCCTTTACAAGAAGCAATCTTCTTTTGCTACCATATGCATTTAAAAGTGGCCACATACTTTGCCCTCTTAAGTGGCTTCGCCGGCAAGCCAGCTCGTGGAAAAGCGGTGGCAGAGCCACATACGCATCAGGCTATCAGAGAATAAAGGGAGCTGGTTGCTATATGGAGTGCGTGTGGCTCTGCCACCGCTTTTACGACGAGTCCGGCTCTGCCGGCGAGACCACTCAGGAAGGTGTGGTTAAAGCCTCTTATTGGCTAGGCATTCACAAAAAGCAATTTTCTACTGCTATCACATGCATCGAAAAGTGGGCACATACTTCGCCCTCCTAAGTGGTCTCGCCGGCAGAGCCGGACTCGTCGAAAAAGCGGTGGCAGAGCCACACGCACTCCACATAGTAACCAGCACCCCTTATTCTCTGATAGCCTGATGCGTATGTGGCAAGCCACACGCACTCCACACAGTATTATAGGGTATTTTCATTATGAGAAATTCAAGAGGAATTCTCGATGCAGGGGCACATCGTCCCAACGAGATGTTTTTTTACCATCTAAAGTCTCTTGATCATATCCTGAAGCAATTTTCATAATTTCCACCACCCCATCATCGATGGAATAATGAATACGCCAAGTTTTCATGGCTAAGGTATACTCATTTTCATTAGTTTGCTTAATCCGGTGATTTTTAAACGGAAAGGGGTTGTCTTGAAGACGTAGATTGACAGTATTGATTAAAGGGATTTTTTGCCGTTTCTCGATGAATTCAGCTTGCTGTTGAGCCATCGGCGACCACTTAAGATGATAAACAATCTGCGGGAGCTCATCAATCCACCCTTGTTTACTTTCAGGAAAGGCATCGGCATAAGCAAGATAAGGTTTAATATCCAAAATTGGCGTATTATCCAAGAGGTCATTTTTTCCGATATGGATTTTTCTGCCATGAATACTTAACAACTGCACGCAAGAAAGGCCGATAGGATTTGGCCGATGTGGCGAGCGCGTAGCAAATAATCCTCGTTTTGGCCCCGCCCGAGGGGTTGTTACTTTTGTTTTCCACGATCCACTACGATGAAACCAATAGAGGATCCAGATTCGCTCAAAGCTCTCAAGATCTTCTAAGGCTTGTTCAAAATTGCAGCAGGGATTTAGGATAATTAATCCTTTATCCTCTTCATTACCAAGCTCAGCCTGTTTGGGTGCCATGTATTTTTCAGATTGACATCCATGGAAATAGCCGATAGGTTTACATTTCAAAGAGTTTATAATCAATTTCTTACAATCTTTTTTACGACCGGAGGTTGCCATATGCCTCGCAAAATGTCAGGCTTCGGCCAATACAATCTAAGCATAAGCACAAAATTATCTTTAGGAGCCGGCAACCAATTGGATTCTTTTTCTTTACCCGGTGATTCGTTTTGAATATAGAGGTCTAGAGAACCATCGGGGTTATATTTTAGCGAATCTCTTGGACTCAACGTAAAGCGATTAAGGGGATTGCCTACAAAAAAATAGCGCTCATTATACATTGTCAATGACCAAAAACCATTGACAGGGGGTATTTGCCCTTTTGCAAAATGAATCATATAGTTATGGCGCCCATTTAAAAGTTGGTCTTCCATATCGACAGAAGTATGGGGATAAATGGCATCTTGCGGGAGATTTGCGCCTAAACCAAAAAAGGCAATGCAAGCTCTTTGGAGGTAATCGGAACCGTATACTCCGACTCTTTTAGGGATATTCCATCCATTGATATTTTCTCCGCTATCTTTTTCATAAGCCATGATTTTTTTAAGGCCGAGCTTAGGAGCTTTTTCAATGGCCGATAGGATAAAAGGATCTATCTTCCGTGAATCAAAAATCTGTCCAAGTTTAATTCCAATTTTATCCATTTTGACGACGATCCCGGCATCTTGATGGGGAATTGTGGGGTTGTTTTCAATAAGCCTGGTAAAGTAAGTAAAAAATTCGATAGCTCCCATGGCATTCACTTGGTCGCGTACGGGAGTCGTCATATCAATGCTTGAATCGACAATCCCTTTTGGCGGCGTGTAAGGTTTGCCATAATGACTTAAGGGAACAACGCTGTATTGATCCTGGATTTTATGGACTTTTTCATAATCCTCTGCAGTCCCTGTACAATAGGTCCTTCCAAGTACCCAGACCATATTTGTAGGCGCTTTGAATTCCTCAATGCCTTTAGGCAGCTTTCCGGTCCAATGGGGACCTGTAATGGCAAAATCAGCTGCTTTTGTTCCTGTTGTGCGCGTCCCGGGAACGGCGAAGACATCTGTCCAAGCGCTTAGCATAGGCATTAGATAATAACGCCCCTCTTCATTGGGGACATGTAAAATATAGGGTTCTTTGGCAAGATCCAACCATGCAATGGAATAGAGCGTATCGGCATTTGGCGCAGTGACATCCGTATAAGAAGCAGTTGGGTAAGTTCTGGCATTCATAAATTGCCCTACAGGGGCTTTTGTTCCGGAGGGCTCGGCAACATTGGTCATTATATTTTTAGTCATATCCATCGTGACTAATGGATAAGCATAGATATAGACGTCGGTTGCTATGGATTCCGCTTCTTCCGAGCTAAGATTATCTTGGATAAAAAGCGATGTTTGGGCAAATGTAGGGAATAATGCAAAAAGGCCCATAGTAATCATAGAATAAAATTTCATCTAATTTCCCTCTAAAATGGTTTTATACACCTCTTACTAACTCCTTAGCTTTTTTTTCTTTTTATCCATAAGTAATAAGCGATTATAAAACCAAATAAAATAGCGACCAATCCCAGAAGCTTTTTATCGATTTCTTCGAGGAATTCGAAGCAGAAATCACCAAAAAAATATCCTAAAGATAAGAAAGTGGCTATCCAAAAAAATGCCCCACTGTAGGCATAAAGCGCAAAATGACGGTAATTGACTTTGGCTGTGCCTGCAGTAAATCCTGTAAAGTGCCGCACTCCCGGAATGAAATATCCAATAAAAAGGGACCATTTACCATAGCGTGTGAACCAGTCGTGGGCTTGATCGAGACGTTTTTGGTTAATGCCGATCCAGCTGCCGTATTTTATCATCAGATAACTGCCGCCTGTCAGTCCAAGAAGATAACTTAACGTAATTCCAGCAAGGCTTCCTGTTAAGGCAGCTAAAATGGTAGAATGCATATTTAAAATGCCTTTGGCAACAAGAGCCCCCGAAAATACAAGCAAAGTTTCTTCCGGAACCGGTAGGGCAATGATGCCAAGCGCAAGTAAAAAAAAGAGTACAAAACTTCCATATTCCATTAATAAGTGCGTGAAAGTTTCGTTTAGGCAATCCATATTCAATCTCTTTGACTTACTCTTTACTTATTATTGCAGACTTTCTAACGCATGATCCATCACGATTTTATCTATGATGGCTTTTACCACCCTGTCAATTTCACTGCCTTCTGTATAGCAAGCAGGAGCAATAAAGTTCACACGCCCG
>Ga0206928_1096_pt1 | contig 23043 bp, 20 predicted proteins | sample Alteio_BWOrgHeat_21_FD_152941 | JGI IMG/M metagenome (GOLD analysis project Ga0206928, IMG submission 152941) | Enriched cells from forest soil in Barre Woods Harvard Forest LTER site, Petersham, Massachusetts, United States -... | ecosystem: Environmental > Terrestrial > Soil > Temperate forest >... | reverse complement strand
GCGATAAAGCCTTTAAAAACAAAGAGTAAGTCATGATTTATGGGAGCAAACGATTATTATTCATGATTCTTGCCTGCACTTTACCTTTGAACTCTATGGAATTTATGAAAGATTATCTTGATTATAGCGATGAAAAACCTCTTCCTACAATTGCGAATGATTTTGTCTATGGCGATGGGACTACTGAATTAACCTCACAAATCAGCGAATACGAAAACATTACCGCCGGTAAGCCTATTCAAGGATCAATATTCGTGACGCATGATTCAAATAATAAAGTAGATATAGAAAGTTTCCATTTAGGAGATCATAGGCTGTATGTTAATTTTGTGCAAACAGCGCCAATGTCCTCTACAAGTCATATTGTCGTTTCCATTTACCATTTTCAATTAAACGGTATGTCAGGGGGTACTCATACCCTTCCTCCAATTAACGTCAAAGTTGGCGGAAAGCTAGTCCGGGCCCTCCCTTTAACTCTTGAAATCCCCAATTAATCTGAGTTGGCATTTGGTGTGGATTGTGTGGGTTCATCCTTTACCCACAAGTCTTTTTCCTCTTCTTAACTGCACTCTTGACCGTGATCGAAAGCGGTTGCTATGGCCTGAAAGGCCAATATCTCTCTTCCAACCACTCGTTTGTGTGATGAACCCAAAAAAGTCATTATTCTTCTTTTTTTTCTTCCTTTGCATTGAATTATTCACACGCCATTTAGCGAAAACGTATAGAGATAAAGAAATTAGGCTCTTAAGATTGCGCATAAGACATTTTCGTTTAACTTAAAAGATTTTGCAGATACAATTAATTTCTTATCTACGTAATAGTTAATTGATCATGGTCCTATCAAAATGAAAAGTAAACTTCTCTTAATCACTGCAATTTTATTTTCCTTCTTAGCACCTCTAACTCCTTTACAGGCAGGTTATATTAGCGACGTCCCTTTGACGCTAACCGAACTCGTGAAGATAGCCCTTGAAAACCACCCTTCAACTAAACAAGCGTGGTGGAATGCCAATCGCGCTGCGGCTGCCCTAGGAAGTGCTAAAAGCAACTATTATCCCGATATTAACTTTAATGCAGGCGCTGCAAACGGAAGAGATTTTAAATTCATTAATGGTCCTGATACTTCTTATACCATCGTTGGCGTCGATCTTTTCCTTTCAATGCTGCTCCTGGATTTCGGGGAAAGGAAAGCGATTGTTGATATGGCCCAATCTTCCCTGCTTGCCGCTAACTGGCAGTTGGATTGGAATATCCAAAAAGTCATGCTCAAAACACTGGAACATGCATATTCCACATTGCTAGCCCAGGAAATATTGCAGGCAGCTGAAATTTCTCTTAAGGAAGCTGAAAAAATGTTAAATGCCGCTAAAGAATTAAACCGCACCGGCCTTACACCTGTGACAGATGTCTATACAACCCAAGCCACCTATTCGCAATCGAAAATGGATTTAATCCAGCAACAAGCTTCATTAGATATCCAAAGAGGCAAACTTGCCGCCAGCCTTGGTGTTTCAGCCTCCACCCCCTTAACTCTTACCTTTCCGGAAACTACCCTTTTTCAAAAGTTAGAACAGATAGACATGCTGATTTGCACAGCCCTCCGGCAGCGATCGGACCTCATGGCTAAGCGAGCAAGGCTTCAGGAACTTCGTTTCAATCAAGTGCGGACAAACGCCTCCTATCTTCCTAAAGTGACATTTTCCGGACGTGGCGGCTTTAACAAGGCGCTTCATGACAAAGCCAATTCCGGTCAATATCGCGTTGCCATCGACTTCGAAACCCCTATATTCAATGGATTTGAAACGACTTATCAAAATCGCATCGCCTATGCCGATGTTAAAATTTCTCATGAAGAGCTATTGGAATTGCAAATCGAAATCTCATTGGAAGTCTTGACATACAGTCGCACTGTTCAAGCAGCCCAAGAAATGATTCCGGAGGCTGAAGTAAACCTAAATAGTTCTGTAAAAGCTTATGAAGGAGTACTGGAAAAGTACAAAGCCGGAAAGGAAGGCATTACAGAATTATCGTGGGCCCAACGTCAACTTGCAGCAGCAAGAGTGCGCTATAGTGAAGTGAAAACAAAACTTCTCGTTTCAATTGCAAACCTTGCGTATGCAACCGGAACTCTTGCCCCTTATATGGAGACACCATGCCTAGAAAATTGACATTCAGAAAATTAACATTCATGACTGCTTGCTTCCTAGGACTGGTATTCACAGGTTGCAACCCGCAAGAACAAAAACCGATTAGCAAAGAGATACCGGCCATTCCCGTTATTGCCACGTCGCCTACAGTTAGGGATATCACTGTTTATCTCGAATCAATCGGTTCTCTGCTCCCTTCAATTTTTATGGAAATCCGGCCTCAGACGAGCGGGATCCTTACAAATGTTTTGGTTAATGAAGGACAAATGGTCAAAGAAGGCGATCCACTTTTTAAAATTAACGCGCAATCTTACGAAATTAGAGTGCAAGAAGCAGAGGCGCAATTGGCAATTGATGAAGCAGGTTTGAAGGCAGTGCAAAAAAAAATGAGCCGGTATAAAGATTTAGCTGAACGGGATTTAGTAGCCAAAACAGAATGGGATGAATTAAAAGCTCATCTGCAAAAATCCCAGGCTGCAGTCCAACTCGATAACGCCAGGGTCAAATACGCCAAATTAGAACTTGATCATTGCTTGTTATATTCTCCTATTGATGGACGAGTCGGAAAGCTTAATGCGGCAAAAGGGTTTTTAGTTGCAGTCGGCCAAACCACTCCGCTGGCAACCATTTCCAAAATGGATCCTCTGATTGTAGAATTTACGATTACCGAAAAGGAATTTCCATATCTTCCAAAAGATGGGATCTCCATCAATGTGCAATCCCTTTGCTCCGCCGGCATTCAAGAATGCAGTAATGGCGAAGTGACATTCGTGGATAATCATTTTAATTCCGCAACAGGCTTATTGTTGATTAGAGGAAAAATAGATAATCCGAATGGGACTTTAAAACCCGGCTTAAGTGTGAAAGTGCAGCTTCCCATAGAGCTTACAACCGACGCCAAACTTATCCCGCAAAAAGCGATCCGTTATAATCAAGAAGGACCTTATGTTTATGTCATTAATGAAGATTCTACGGTAGCGATCCGTCAGCTTCTTCTAGGGAAAGAATATGAGACGGATCAAATTATACTCGAAGGCCTACACCCTGAAGAAAAGATCATTTTGGAAGGACATCTACGCTTGTCTCCCGGCGTGAAGGTTGAAGTAAAATCATGAATTTATCTTCCCCTTTCATTAACAGGCCCGTGATGACAACCTTCGTGATGTTGACTATTGTGTTGGTTGGATGGTTTGCTTTCATTAAACTACCTGTCACTGACCTGCCTGCCATCGAACATCCAAACATACAAGTAAAAGCAGGGTATTCGGGAGCAAGCTCTGATGCTGTTTTGAACCAAGTGACAATTCCCCTCGAAAAGGAACTCACCCATGTTAAAGGCGTTCAGGAAATGAAATCAACAAGCTCGCCGGGCTTTTCTTCTATCTCCCTTAAATTCGACCTTTCTAAAGATATGGATGAAGCCATCCGCGATGTGCAATCCGCTTTAAATCGAGCCCAAACTCATCTACCGCAAGATCTCGATCCAAGACCTTCCTATGAATTGCAAGAAGATAGCCAAGAACCCATTATGTGGTTTCTACTCACATCGGAAGAATCGAACGTAAGTGAACTACGCAGCTATGCGGATGCCTACATCCTTCCAAGGTTAAATAGAGTGGAAGGTGTTGCGCAGGTGCAGGTTTTTGGGGAGTCAAAATCGATTTGGCTGCGAGTCAATCCCGAATTAATGGCAGCCAGACACATCGGTTTCAATCAAATCATCGACACTATCCGCAAACAGACGACGCAACAACCTCTTGGCACCATTCAAACAACCAGCAAAAAACTTTCCGTTGAACTGCCCCCAACAATCTTTCAAGCAAGCGATTTAGAAAACCTGAAAATTGACAATACCCCCACCAGGATTAAAGATATCGGCGAACTATCCACCAATTCTTCCCATGAAATGGAGTTTCATTTTGTTTCCAAAAATAAAACATCGATCGCCTTAATTTTTGGAGTGCAAAAAGTCAGTGATGGCAACACGGTGGCTATTGCCGATGCCGTCAAAACTGTGCTGAATGAAATAGAAAGAGAGCTCCCTTCCTCAATCAAGCTCACCCTTTGGTTTGACAAATCTGTTTGGATTAAAGAATCACTTGTCGACATGCAATGGACGCTTTTATTTGCCTTCATTCTTGTTGTCCTCGTTATCTATTTCAGTCTCGGCAGGCTGTCCGAGTCATTAATTACCAGCGGAGCATTGCCATTATCGCTGCTCGGCACTTTTATCCTCATGTATTTTGCCGATTTCAGCTTAGATCTACTTTCCCTATTAGCCTTAACCCTTTCTGTCGGCTTTGTCGTGGATGATGCCATCGTCGTCCTTGAAAATATTGTCCGTCACCAGGAAAAAGGAGAAACTCCCCTTGAAGCGAGCTTGAAAGGCTCCAAACAAATTTGTTTTACCGTCTTATCCATGACTCTTTCTTTGGTGGCTGTTTTTATTCCCCTTTTATTTATGTCAGGCACTAATGGAAGACTTTTCAGGGAATTCAGCATCACTTTATCAGCGGCTATCCTTGTTTCCGGATTTGTTTCTTTGACTTTGACACCGATGCTATGCAGTCGATTTCTCTCTACACACAAAGGGCAGACATCCTTGCAAAAACGAATCGCCAAAACAAATGACAGCATGGTTAATTTTTACGGAAAAACTTTAACGAATTGCCTTAGATATCCTAAGTTAATCCTGACTTTTGCCCTAGGTTGTGTCGGTGTGACAATCTTGTTGTTTTCTAAACTTCCGGTCAATTTAGTGCCTGCAGAGGATCGCGGCTTCTTTTTTGCCTTCGTCAATTTACCCTCCGGATTGGCGACCCGGGAGATTGGCAAAGAACAAAAGAAAATCGAATCGCTGATCCAAGAAAATCGATATATTGAAAATTTTCTAGGGTTGAATTTTGGAGGTAAACTGATGTTTTTAACTAGACTTTTACCTGCGAATGAAAGGCCCCCGCAACAACAAATCATCGCAGAAATCCAAACCGCAATAGACTCCATACCAGGGACACAGACATTTATTCAACCTTATCAATTAATAAATTTAGATATTGATTTTGGCAATGGCGGCCAATACAAATTAATCGTAAAAGGTTTGGAATTTGCAGAAGTTGAAATTGAATCCGAAAAACTTGTTAAGGAACTTCAAAAACATCCTGAATTTTTATTTGTGCAAAGTTCCTTGAAAAATGACTCCCCTATGTTGGCAATGGAACTTGATGAAGAACTCATCAACAGATTTGGCTTCAATAAGCTGGAAATCCAAAGCTTGTTGCAAAATGCCTATGGACAAGGTTCAGTCGGGAAGATTCAAAAAGGTGCCATCGAGGAACGAATCTACATGGAACTTTTACCGCAATTCCAAAACCGTTCCGATGCTCCTGAAAATCTTTATTTAACGACCACAAGTGGAGAATCTATTCCCTTTAAGTCTTTTGCCAAGTGGAAAGAAATTTTAGGCTCTCCAAGTTTACATAGAAGGGATCAACTCCCTTCAATTACAATACGGATCGCATTAGCAGAAGGCATCCCTCCAAATGAAGGGTTAACCTTAGCCCAAGAAATTGCTAACGACACCTTATCCGGTAATGTCAAAGGGGAATTAACGGGATCTGCCAAAGCAGTTTCCTCAACGATCAGCGATACTCTTTTGCTTTTATTGGCTGCGGCCCTCGTGATGTACATCGTGCTTGGGATTCTTTATGAAAGCTTTGTGCACCCCTTAACAATATTGTCCTCCATCCCATTTGCGGGATTAGGCGGGATATTGACATTATTTTTATTCAACGAACCCATCTCGATATTTAGTGCAGTCGGCTTTTTGTTGTTAATCGGCATCGTGAAAAAGAATGGGATTATGGTTGTCGATTATGCGGTGGAAGCCCAAAAACTCGGCGCTACCCCGGAAATGGCAATCTTTGAAGCCTGCTTGGTAAGGTTTAGGCCTATTATCATGACAACGGTGGCAGCTGTCATGGGAGCCATTCCCATCGCGATAGGCTTTGGCGATGGTTCGGAAATCAGGAGGGGCTTAGGTTTAGTGATCGTGGGTGGATTGATATTTTCTCAGGTATTAACGTTGTATGTGACGCCGATCATTTACCTTACATTCGAAAAAATATTTTTTGGAAATAGGCATAAGGATGTTAATGTTAATATTTCAGTAATTGCTCCTGAAGTATTAAAAACTGCTCAAGCCAAAACCTAAAGAGACTAAGCTCCGACCCCAGCTGGTGTCAGGCACTGCCATGCCAATAATCTTCAATGAATTTATGCTTAAATGAATGGTAGAGAAGATTATCAACATGGCAATGCCAGACACCCAGCTCATGAATTTAGCCCCAACACACGCCACAAAGCCTTCCCTCACGACATGGGTGCCTGGCATTGCCATGTTGACAATCTTCCCCCTGTTCAATTTAAGCCACAAAGCTTTGAAGATTGTTGACATGGCAGTGCCTGGCACCCAGCTCATGAATTTAGCCCCCAACACATGCCACAAAACCTTCCCTCACGACATGGGTGCCTGGCATTGCCATGTTGACAATCTTCCCCCTATTCAATTTAAGCCGCAAAGCTTTGAAGATTGTTGACATGGCAATGCCTGGCACCAAACCGCACGCAACAAAATGCCCGAATTGTAACTCCTCAAATATTATAAATTAAAAAAAACAGATATTATACATTGATTAAAAATACACATTTTTATTACAATCTCAGAAAATAATTAATTATTATACTTATTACATTCAGGATAATACAGAAATTATGATAAATAACAACTTAGTACCATACCAATCCACCTTAATAAATCCAGTTAACTTAGCAGATCTTCTAGTAATTAAAAATAAGATTAAACCCAAGCAAAAAGTCGTTCCCCAAATAATTGATTTTAGAGAAAACCTTCACGATCTTAAATTCATAAAAAAAGAAGATTTGACACCGGGATTTTCAACACTCCTTGATCAAGCCAGGTCTGTGGCTTGGTTGGCACCTAAAAGCATGCTTTCCAAATCAGATGATCATTTCTGGAGTCTCGAAACAAATGACGAAAGTTGTTTAACCCCTCAATTAAGAAGAAATTTCGCTACAGGAAAAAGACCTATAAAAGATTTCAAAACAGACGATTTAAACTTTAGAACAGAACCGGCTTTACATGGTGGAACAGGTTTTCTTGTTGGGAAAGCATCAGATAAAGAGACTAAATACCTTGTTACAGCTGCACATTGTGTATGTGACAAGAAAACTTTCGAAGTGGATTTAAACAAAATTAAAAATAGATGGGTTGTTTTCGACTATTGCATGAACAAAAATAAAGAAATCAATAAGAAATTTAGTGATGTCTATGAAATAAAAGAAGTTGTCAAATTTAAATATGATAAAGAGAAAAAAGGCGCCGACTGGGCATTAATCGAATTAACAAAAACAGTAAAGGGGCGCACTCCACTGGAATTTGAAGAATATCTGGACAGCATGGAATTGGGCGATGACGTCTATATGCAAGGACATCCAGAATGCTTACCTTGCAAGTATACACATAGTGGAAAAATCACTAAATTTAAAGACGATGATACCCTCTTCACAACCTTGCAAGCATTCCCAGGAAATTCAGGAAGTCCGGTGTTTAATTCTTTCGGTAAAGTCATCGGTATACAGGTTAGAGGGTACGATAACTATTATGTTAAGATGGTCACACATAAAATTGCTACAAAGCCTGTGACTAAAAAATATCCGTGCAGTGTTCAAAATATTAAACCTGTATGCGAAACATTAAATTCCCTCGAAATGAGAATCAAACCTACAAAGGCTAAACGCATTGTCCCACCACCAAAGGTCGAGCACATTGTCCCACCTCCAAAGGTCGAGCACATTGTCCCACCTCCAATGGTCGAGCGCATTCTCCCACCTCCAAAGGGTAGGCACCCTTCACCATGGCAGGAGATTAAACAGCACACTTTGATGCCTATTCAGATTGCTCAAGATTTTATTGATGCTCCTTCTATTGAAGGAGGTTTTTGTTGTGCCGCATGGTCAGCGGCATATACCATTGGGGCTTGTATTTTGGGGCCTGCATTGGTTCCTGTAGCAGTCACTGCAGCATGGCCTGTGGCCTTTGGGGTGACTGTCGTTGGACTAGGCACAACGGCAATTTCAATGGGTATCGCGGGTGCAAGCGTTGATAGATTTGTCCTAAACAAGTAATTTATTTTTTAACGCATCAAAAAGCTCGGGAAAAATACGACCTCCAAAATGCCCTTGATAGGTGGACTCATGATATTCAGTATTTAATTTATCATGCACAAACCTCGCCTCTTCAATCGGAATCAAGGGATCATCGATCGAAGCAAATTGAATGACCCAGTTTTGGTTACGCTTGATCACTTCCCAATCCCATGGTCGATTAAAGTATCCGCTTTGTTTTTCTGTCGATAGTCCCAAATCTGTATGATAGGCTCCAACGAGCACAGATCCGAACAATCTGCTCGTTTCTGCAAAACGCATAGCCGCAATCGCACCCGAGGAATACCCCACAAGAACAGTTTGCTCAGACGCCTTAAGCTTATTTTTTAAAAAAGGGACCCAATAAGATTCACGCGCTAGCTGATTGTCCGGAAATTCAGAAGCAATCACTTCAATTTTCAATTTTTCCAATTCTTTTTTTAAGTAAGGGAACCAGTTATCTGTTGGTCCGCCGCCACCATTTCCGGGAATAAAAATGACTTTCATTGTTGTTCATCCTAGGATATAGATGTTAAAAGATTGGAAAGGTAGCGAGGCCGTCCCGTCCTGACTACTTTCTAAAAAAAAATCCTTTGCTGCCATGATTTTTTGAGAACTTACGATTGTTGACATAGCAATCCCAGTAAGTTCTCAAAAAGTCGTGGCAGCGGACATAAGGTAACAAGGCCGTCCCGGCCTTGAGATTGTCAACAACCAGGTCGAGACGACTTGGTTACTTTCTTTGCCATGACTTTTTGAGAACTTACCAATCCCAGGCTCCAAGCTCACTTCATCCTTGAAGCAGCACACCATGGTATTGCTGTAGCGGCACAGGCTCGGTTGCATGTTCTTTTCCCAAATCCGCTTCAACAACTTTTCCAAGGAAATCAAAAGCATTTTTGACTTCCCCGACAAATTCATCGACTTCAATTGAAGATAGTGGAAGGGCATCAAAAAATGGCTTAAACTTTTCATTCTTGAATTTGTAAGTATCCGAAAATTGATGCTCGATTAAAAGATCCGAAAAATCATAAAAATAATGCGGCCATTTGTCTGCCACTTGCTTTTTGAAAATTTCTGCTGCTGATAAGTCTCCCAGATATTTTGTATAAAAGTGCCCAAAAAATTTAACGGGAGAAAGTGTTTTTAAGTACTTACAATAAAGAACTGCTTCTTTGGTCGGTTGAGAAGTGATGTCTATAAAGACTGTATAGTTTAAGTCCATTTGGATGCCGGGGGTTCTGGCAATTCCAACAAAATCAGCATTGACAAAACGTATATCTTTTTCAATGCAACTTTGTACTTTAGCTTCCAACATATTATTGATGTGTAATTGGTCAGTTAAATATTGATGGTATTGCCTGCCATTTAACGTTCCCTCTTTAAGTTTAGTAAAAAATTCACTTTTCACAGTTTTCATGTGTTCGCCCGCTGTTTGAGCTAAAACAAATTGTGTTAGATTTGAATTCATTCCTGAATAAGGCGATGCCATTTATACTCCTTTTTGTGTTTTTGATTATCCCTATTTACCGATGGTAAGCAGTAACGATAATAGAGGTTGAGGATAGATTGAAATAGCTGCAATGGCCGCAGCAGAGGCTACTCCGACAAATATAGCAGGAATAGAATAATCATAAACTTCTTTTTCATTAGACTTTTCTGAAAACATCACAGAAATAATCCGTAAATAATAAAAAGCTGAGATAATCGTTGTCAATAATCCCACGACTACTAAAGCATGATAACCTGCTTGAAATGCCACTTTAAATATGAATAGCTTGGCAAAAAAACCTGCTGTCGGAGGAATCCCGGCAAGGGTCAAAATGCAAACAGTAAGTATCCCTGCTTGCAACGGCGACCGATGAAATAATCCATAGAGATCAAATAAGACAACCCCTTGACTTCTTTTATCCAAATAAGCAAGCACAGCAAAGGCTCCAAATGTGGCGAGGGAATAAACCACTAAATAAAATAAAAGCGATGGTATGGCTTCGGTTGTACCTCCAGACATGTCTGCAGCCAAAGGGATCAACAAAAAGCCGGCATGGGAAATACCGGAATAGGCAAAAAAACGGCGCAGTTGGCTTTGCCTTAAAGCAACAAAATTAGCATAGATCAATGTCGGATAAGCCAACAAGGCAATCCCTTCATTCCAAATAGGATTAAATCCATGCAACGCTTGCATAAACACCCTTACAAAGGCAGCAAAGGCTCCAATTTTTGTGCCAACTGCCATAAAAGCTGTGACCGGCGTCGGTGCTCCATCATAGACATCTGGCGCCCATATATGGAAAGGGACAATAGCAGCTTTAAAGGCTAAGCCTAAAGTCACTAAAGCCGCCCCGCTAAGGAAAAGAGTCTGTGTGGAAAGAGTGTTTATTTTTTGGTAAGCCGGCAGTAAGGCACTGAACTTCGTCGTCCCTGCAGCCCCATAGATTAAAGCGATGCCGTAAACTAAAAAAGCCGTTGCGAGTGAACTCATTAAAAAGTATTTAAGCGAGGCTTCACTTGAAAATCGCCAATTCTTCATATATCCGCATAATATATATAGAGAAACTGAAAGGGTCTCGATTCCAAGAAATAACGTTAAGAAATCCGCGGAACTGCCAATTAATAACAAACCACTAAGCGCGGAAAGAAGCAGGAAATAATACTCGCCATGTGTCGGCGCATCAAAATGCTCAAAAAATGAAGAAGCCAAACATACCGAAACAAAGCCAATCGACAAAAATAGCACCGTAAAAAAACGAGCCAACGGATCAAATTCAAGCCAGGAGGTCAACAATATGTTTTCACTAGCGGGAGCAGTTATGGCTGCAAACATGGCAAAAATAATAGCCGCTAAACTTAGCCAAGCAGAATACTTTTTCGCTTGATGAGAAACGAAGCTCTCTATCAATAAAAGGACTAATGCGCTAATCAGCAATATTAACAATGGACTAATGGCAAATAAATCAGAGAGTTGCAATGTAAGTTTCATTAAGATGGCTCCCCATGTGCAAGAGAAATAATTTGATTAATCGCATCCAAAAATGGACCCGGATAGATTCCTATCCATAAGATCATAAACACTAAAGGTGTGCTGATCAATAATTCCTTAGCTCCAATATCGATCCACTTGGATTGAAACGAACTCGGCACCCCAAAATAAGTGCATTGCATAAAACGCAACATATAAATCACCGAAAAGATAATGGACAGGCCCAAAGTGGCGGCTACCCAAGGATTTTGACCGAACAAACCAAATAAAATCATTAACTCCCCTACAAAATTATTCGTACCAGGAAGGGCTATGGAAACTGTGACAAAGAACAAGGTCAGCCAACATAGTTTTGGCATATATTTAGCAAGTCCGGAAATTTGATTCATGGAAGTCGTTTGCACACGAGATTCAAGCCAGCCTGCAACAAGGAAAAGCGCGGTGATGGTGATCGCGTGGTTAATGGACTGTAAAATTGCCCCAGCTTGGGCCGGCTCTTGCCATACAAACAATCCTGCCAAGATAAAATTAACGTGCGAAAAACTTGAATAGGCAATCAGCCGTTTGAAATCGTTTTGCATCCACGCGGCAAGTCCCCCATAAAAAACCCCGATTATTGCTAAAGTTAACAAAGCTGGACTCCATTCTTTTAAAAGCTGTGGATATAATTCTAAGCTGATACGAAAAAAACCATATATGCCGGCTTTGGAAAGAATGGCAGACAGCAAGATCGTCCCGGATGTTGGAGCATGGCAATAAGCATCCGGCAACCATGCATGAAATGGAAATAAGGGAGTCTTTACAGCAAAAGCTAAAAGGAATATCAAGAAGACCCATTGTGCATTGGGAGCGGTAGCGGCAATATGTTGTAAAGTATCTAAATTAAAAGTTCCCGATCCATTTGACCCTTCAGCAGTAAAGTATAGAAAAAGAATGGCTGCCAGCATAAGTACAGAACCGGCGATCATGTAAACTAAGAATTTAAGTGCTGCCTGCTGCCGGTTTCCGCTCCCCCAAATGTTGATGATAAAATAAAGAGGAAGTAACATCGCTTCCCAAAAAATTGTGAAAACAACTAAGTCTCTTGCCATAAAGAAACCTAACAATAATCCCTGTATCATGAGGATTAAAGAAAAGAAAAGAGGGGTATGCGCCAATTCTTTCCGATTAACAGCCAGGATACTCATAGGAATAATCAGGGCGGTTAAATAAAGAAAAATGAGCGATAGGAAATCAATTTTAAGAAAGAATCCGATTGAAAATGAAGGGATCCATGGATAATTAATGCTCATGTCTTTTAATTGAAAATGATTGATCATCAGGATGATTAAAGGAATGAGACTTAACAAAAAAGCAAACAGTTTTATAAAAGGCTTGACTTTCGACGGTAATGCCAGGATTGCAAAAGAAGCAATAAACGGCACGATAAATAACCACATGATAATAGGCATGAATTATCCCCTAAAAACAAAGTAAAATGTCAAAAATACAGCACCAAGGACCATCCAGGCGACATAAGAACGAATTTGTCCACTTTGAAAAACCTGCAAAACACGTGAGGTCCCTTGAGTGAGACGCATCACCCCCAGGAGTGAACCGTCGACTATATACGGCTCTAAGACATAACCGATGAGCCGTGAAAGGGCCTTAAGAGGTGCGACAAACAATTTATCATAGACCTCATCGACATAAAAAGATTTTTTCAAAAAAGGCCATTTATTCACAAAACGATCCCCTGATTTCATATAAATCAGCAATGCCAACCCAATTCCCGCCAAACCGCCTAACACAGCTAATATCATATCCGGAGTGAACATGAAATGAGTGGTATATTTTAATTCACTCGCCAAAAGTTTAATGTCATTTAAGAAACGTTCGAGGAAAGGGATGCAGTCAAAACAAGCCCCTAAAAATCCACCGATGATGGAAAGTAGCGCTAAGACACTTACAGGAATGATCATTACACCGGGTGCTTCTTGGATTGAATCAAAAAGTTTTTTTTCTGCACGCGGTGCTCCCATAAACGTCAGGCAATAAGCTCTGGTCAAATAAAAAGCTGTCAAGACAGAGGCTAACGAAGCGACCCAAAACAAAGTCATCTGTCCTGAATGCTCCTCTACTTCCAAAATAAGGTCTTTACTGAAGAATGCAGCCAAAGGTGGAACTCCGGACATAGCTAGGACCCCAATCAGAAATAGCCAATTTGTCCATTTGAGCTTTTCTGCCAATCCGCCCATGCCTGCCATTTCGGTTCTGCCTGACATCATATGCACCACGTTGCCGGCTGCAAGAAAAAGTAGGGCTTTCATAAAGGCATGAGTCGTTAAATGAAACATTGCCGAATAAAATGCCCCTACCCCGCAAGCAAGAAACATTAATCCCAATTGGCTCACCGTTGAATAAGCGAGCACACGTTTAAGATCGGTTTGACCCATCGCGCAAAATGCCGCAAAAAGAGAAGTCAAGCCGCCGACAATACCTACCACATTCATTGTCATGGGCGCTAAAACATAGAAATAACGCATCCTAACAACTAGGTATACTCCCGCTGTGACCATGGTTGCCGCATGGATAAGTGCAGAGACAGGTGTCGGACCCGCCATCGCATCCGGCAGCCATGTATATAAAGGGAGTTGTGCTGATTTGCCTACGGCGCCAATGAAAAAAAGTAAAGTGATCCACATAATCACAGGCGAACCGGAAGAAAACTCATTGCCCACGCGATTGGAAAGTTCTGCGATATCTCCTGTGCCAAAAGTGTATAGGGTCAATAAAATACCCAATAAAAAGCCGAGATCTCCAATCCGGTTCATCACAAATGCTTTCGTAGCCGCGGGGGCAGCTTCCGGTTTATCATACCAAAAACCAATCAGGAGATATGAAGCTAATCCAACTCCTTCCCATCCCACAAACATCAAAAGAAGGTTCCCGGCGAGTACCAGTAATAACATGCTAAAGACGAAAAAATTCATGAATGCAAAAAAACGCACAAAATCTTCGTCGTGATCCATGTAGCCAATGGAATAGACATGTATAAAAAAACCAACGCCTGTAATAATAAGAGTCATCCATAAGGCGATGTGATCGAGATGTAAGTTAAAAGCAGCGTTTATCCCATTGACCGGAATCCAATTAAAAAGAGTAAGATCGACAGAAGCAATTTCATGGGATATAAACCGGATAAGTAGCGTGCTAAAGGAGATTAAAGAAATTAAAATGGCGGAGGAGGCAATCATTCCTGAAGATTTTCGGCTGATGACTGACGAAGATACCATTAACAGTAAAAATCCTAAAAGGGGCGTAAAGAGTCCTATGCAAAGCGCGCTATTCATATTACCCTCTTAGCTCATCATACTGATCTATATCCACCACTTGTTTGGCACGAAACTGATGGATCACAATTGCAAGACCAACTGCTGCTTCGGCTGCTGCCACGACAAGCACAAAGAAAACCCAGACCAAGCCTATTTGATTGCCCCATTGTCTGGAAAAAGCAACGAATAGAAGATTGGCAGCATTGAGCATCAATTCTATGGACAAGAAAAAAATCAGTGTGTTGCGCTTTGCCAAGACCCCAATGATCCCTATGGCAAACATGGCCATGCTGATATAAATAAAAAATGCAATATCCATAGTTTTTTCCCCTTTAAGACCCACACAAGATTTTTTTGTTTACATACACAATTGCAAAAGTAAAACGGCATGATTTACGGCGCCGGTTGCTGTGTGGAGTGCGTGTGGCTCTGAGGCACTCCACACAGCAACCAGCGCTGAAAATGTAATACATATTTTATAACTTCCCGTTTCCCTTAATTTTATTTTTTTTCCCTATGTAGACTGCTCCGATAATGGCCACAAGAAAGAGCAATACCACCGCTTCAAAAGGGAAAAAAAAGTCTATATAGAGCGATTTACCTAAAGCCTCAGCCGTACCAAACCCTTCCGGCAAATCAGCACTCTTGTGAATGCTTAACAACCGATTTCCAACCAATGCAAGCAGGGATAAAAATGATAGCGCAGCAACCAATAACAAAAACGGAGTGCTTCGCGTTTTATAAAGGGCTATCTGTTGGTGGGCATCTTGAAAAAGGATGATGACAAACATAAAAAGGACCAAAATGGCACCCGCATAAACTAACACTTGCATGACCGCAATAAAATCAGCCGAGAGCTGTAAATACAAAGCGGCTAGGGTCAAAAGCGTTAACATAAATGAAAGGCTGGCCTGCACAGGTTTTTTAACTAAAATCACGCCTAGCGAAGATAGGATTAATATAATTCCTAGAATCCAATCAAATGGAGTGGCAAATGCAGTCATCCGATCAAATCTCCCTTTTTGGATCGCGTCCGGAGTCACCGGGATTACTTTCAGTCAATTTTTCTTTAGTAAAAATCAACTCTTCACGCGTATAGCTTGCAAGCTCGAATTCATTGCTAAGAATGATCGCACCTGTAGGGCAAGCCTCTTCGCAATATCCGCAATAGATACATCGCAACATGTTGATTTGAAAATCTTTTGCATACCGTTCTCCATGAGAATGCATGTCTTCAGGAGTATTTTGCGCAGCTCTTACATAAATTGCCTGGGAAGGACAAACAATAGCGCAAAGTTCACAGCCTACACAGCGCTCCTTGCCGTCTTCCCATTTGGTGAGATAATGGCGTCCACGTGACCGAGCGGGCAGCTTTCGCTTTTCCTCCGGATAGCGCAGCGTCACAGGGCGCTTGAAAAAATGTTTCAAGACAATGAACAGCCCTCTCATCATCGCGATTATACGAAAAAATGTTTGTTTCATTTCCACACCAAAATAAAGTATGCGGTGACAATTAAATTCAAAGTTGCCAATGGAGTGAGTACTTTCCAACCAAAGCTCATCAATTGGTCATAGCGGAACCGAGGCATAGTGGCTCTAACCCACATGAAAATGAACACAAAAACTGCAACCTTCAAGAAGAACCATATAAAAGAAATACCTCCCGGGCCTTCCCATCCGCCAAGAAACAAAGTCACGGCAATTGCCGAAACGGCCAGTATATTGACGTACTCGGCAAGAAAAAACATGGCAAATTTCATCCCCCCGTACTCCGTATGATAACCCGCCGTAAGTTCCTGCTCAGCTTCGGGCAGATCGAAGGGGGCCCGATTTGTTTCTGCATACGAGGTGATCACATAAATAATAAAAGCAATGGGGTTTGTCCACACAAACCAATGGTAATTTTCCTGTATGGCCACGATATCAGTCAAGCGGAGTGTTCCGGCTGCCAGAACAACCGTCAGCAGTGAAATTCCCATAGGAATTTCATAACTGATCATTTGGGCTGTGCCCCTAATTCCACCAAGAAGTGAATACCGGTTATTGGAAGCCCAGCCGGCTAGAACTACTCCATATACCGCTAATGAAGAGATCGCTAGAAGGAACAGGATGCCGGCATTGACATCTGCTATACGCAAATTGACTTCTCGGCCCCATATTTCTACAGTCCCGCCCACCGGAATCAACACAAAAACAAATAAGGCAAGGAATAACGAAATGCTTGGCGCCAACCAATAGACAAATTTATCTACCCCTGCCGGCTGAAATCCTTCTTTGCAAAGCAACTTGATTCCATCCGCAATTGGTTGTAAAAGTCCAAGGGGCCCTACTCTGTTTGGTCCCAATCTAATCTGCATTCTTGCCATAATGATCCTTTCGCAAAAAGTCATATAGGCAGCTGCACCCATCAAGACAAGAACGACAACAACGCCTTTAATTAGCACTTCGAGCGCTTCAGCGAGCATAATCATTTCCTTCTGCCAAATACATGTTACTCAATTCAACAGCCATTCCATTCTTCAAATTCATTCCCAAATTATGCACCGGAAAATCATCAAATCCCATCGGCAAAACAACCCCTCCCGGAGCCACGCCCTCATCCAATTTCGCAATCCCTGTCACTGCCGTTTCCAGGTTTAACTGCACCGAAACACTATTTCCATTGGCAATATTTAATTTAAAAGCATCGAGTGGATTCAAACGAATGCGCGGTTTTTTCACCAATTGGCTCAGGTGGGTATTGTGATTCATGCGCACTCCCTGATCAAATAAAGCACGTGAAAAAGTGGCTTTTAAACCTTGCATCACTTCATTATCTTGAACTGCCTTTTCCAGGTTTAACATACTTTGGGGGATTTTAACATTACTTGCACTATTCTTAAGATGAATGCGTCCGGACTGTATTGCCTCTGAAAAATTACTGTCTGGCACAAGTTCAATATTAAGTTTCGACGCGATTTTTTCAAAAATTTCCCCATCGCTAAAAATCGCATCAGGGATTTCCTTCCCGGGAAGTATCGGTTGAACCCTTCCCTCGATATTGAGAAAGGTGCCCCCTTTCTCGTAGGCGGAAAGGACCGGAAAAATCACATCGGCTTGTTTGGCTGTTTCGGTTAAAAAGAGATCTTGTACAACTAAAAAGCCAAGTTTAGCACACGCCTCTTTCCAGAGTTTTTTTGGAAATTTCGTAGCAGGATTGCTCCCGGCAACATAAAGCAAATCCCAACCGGATTCAGCTGCGGTTTTAACCATCTCTATGGCATTCAGCCCCTGTTTTTCCAATCGTTCACCCCCAGGACCGAAATCAGGTCTCATGCCCGCAAAACGGGCGCCCATGCTATTACCTCGACCTTCCAAAAGATTTAACGATACATTGGACATTCCTTGTCGAATTTTCGCCAATTCGGATAAAATCGCGCTGCGATTGATCGAATGTGCATATTGGCTGCCCACAAAAATCGCACTTTTTTTCCCCTCTGCAATCAACTTTGAAATTTCGGGTAAATGGATTTTAAGGGTTTCAAGCTCTTTGCCGGGAGAATGAGTAATATTTTTTTTCAGATGGGAAGCAATTTCAGGGGCATAATGACCAATAAAAATAACTTTTGCCCCTTTATTGATCGCTTGTTTTAAGCGCAGCCACAGGATTGGAAATTCTTCTGTTAAATCAATGCCGGCCAGCAGAACAAATGAAAGGGTTTCACACTCACCGAGACTAATTTCCATACCAGGCTCTATGAATTCCTCATTCAAAGGAAATAAAGGAGAACCTATGCGATGATCAATATGATTGACATCCGCGCCCTTACGAATTAATTGCTGAAAGAGAAAATTTTCTTCTGTGGTAAGTGGATTTCCGCCCAAGGCCCCAATTTTGCCCTTATTCTTTGCTTCGGAAAACTTTTTAGCGACAAGTGAAAGAGCTTCTTCCCAGCTTGCAGGTTGAAGTTGCCCTTCCCTTCTTACTAAAGGAGTTGTCAACCTGTCCGAATGCGTGGCATATTCATAGCCGAACCACCCTTTATCACATAGCCAGATATCATTGACCTCCTTATTTTCATCAGAACGGGTGCGCATGATCTCGCCATCGCGCGAATCGATAATCAGACTGCAGCCGACAGGACAGAGAGTGCAGCTGCTTGGGGTTGGTTGATTGTCCCACGGGCGGGCCCTAAAGCGATAAACTTGACTTGTCAAGGCCCCTACAGGACAAATTTGAATGGTATTTCCTATGAATTTAGATTCGACCGGACCACCATCCGGAGTGCATACCTCGGTTTTAAAGCCGCGGTCTTGAAACTCCAAAGCATGGTCGCCAGCAATTTCATCTCCAAAGCGAGTGCAACGGGCACAAATGATACACCGTTCCCGATCCAGCATTAACACCGGACCAAGAGGCTTGGCCTTTGTGAAATGGCGTTTTTCTTCAAAAAACCGACTTTCGCCGGGGCCGAATTTTAAGGCCTGATCCTGCAAAGGGCATTCGCCCCCTTTGTCACAGATGGGACAATCTAAAGGGTGATTGATCAGAAGGAATTCAAGAATACTTTTCCTTCCTTCTACTGCCATTTGACTTTGTGTCGTGACAACCATTCCTTCTGTCGCCTGCAAAGTGCAAGAAGTTTGCAATTTTCCCATTTTTTCAACTTCGACCAAACAAACACGGCATGCACCAAACGCAGGCATCCGGTCTTGATAACAGAAAATGGGAATGTCAATTCCAAGCTGCTGCGTAGCTTGATAGACGGTTGTTCCTTTAGGAACTGTTAAAATCCTGCCATCAATTGTCAAATTGATCAACGCTGCATTTTTTTCGGCTTCAGACATAGGGGTATGCCACCTTCATAATAGGAATTAAATGAGCGTTTGGATTACGCCTGATATAAGTTTCAAACTCCCCTTTAAACTCTTTAATCGCACTAAGTATTGGAGGGGATGCTCCGGCAGCAAGTGGACAAAAAGAATTGGCAGCCATTTGCCTGCAAACATCATCAATCGTCTTCATATCGGTAAAAGTCCCGCTACCTTCCTCAATGCGTGAAAGGACTTGTACCATCCAACGCGTGCCTTCTCGACATGGGGTGCATTTGCCGCACGACTCATTTTGATAAAATTGCATGAGCCGATTAGCCACTTTAACCATATCGGCAGTATCGTCCATCACAATAATGGATGCCGTGCCAAGCGCTGTGCCTTTCGAAACCAATGTTTCAAAATCCATCGAAACATCAATATCTCGCGCAGTCAGCAAAGCACATGAAGAGCCGCCCGGATAACAGGCTTTAAATTTTCTTCCGGGGAGCATGCCTCCTGCTGTGTTTAGGACCTCACGCAGACTAACCCCAAGCGGAAATTCGTAACATCCCGGCTTTGATATATGACCGCTCACTTGAAAGATTTTAGTGCCCGTATTGTTTGGTTTGCCTATGCTTTTAAACCAATCGGCTCCCCGGTTGACTATATGAACGACATTGCAAAGCGTTTCGACATTATTCACGATTGTGGGTTTTCCATAGAGCCCTGAAACAGCAGGGAAAGGGGGTTTTAATCGCGGCGTCGCACGATACCCTTCCAGGGAATTAAGCTGGGCTGTTTCTTCTCCCGCGATATACGCTCCGGCTCCTACGTGAACAATGATTTCAAGTGAATAATCGGAACCGAATAATCGATTGCCTAAATATCCTTTTTGCCTTGCTTGATCGACAGCTGTTTGCAACTTGGCAATGCCTTCATAAAACTCACCGCGGCAATAAATGAAAGCTAAGCGGCAACCAATTGCATAGCTTGACAAAATCATACCCTCAATTAATTGATGGGGATCATGTTCTATCAACAAACGATCCTTAAATGTGCCCGGTTCGCTTTCATCGCAATTGCACACTAAATATTTTGGCAACGCAGGATCTTTAGGAATAAATCCCCATTTCACGCCGGTGACAAACCCCGCCCCGCCCCTGCCGCGTAAACCCGAATCTTTCACCATTGCAGAAAGAGCCTCAGGGGCAATGTGAGGAATTGCTTTTTTTATGGCCTGATATCCACCATTGCTTTCATAAACATCCAAATTACATTGGCCCGGTTTGCCCATATTGGCCATAAGGATACGCATTTCATCCATGATGCGCCTCAACTTTGCCCAGGGGTGACGGATGACCGGGTTTCATTTTTGCTTCAACAAATATTTGATCTAAATATTCCTCTTTAACAGGTCCCACCACCTGATCATCCACGAGCATCATCGGTGCTTTATCACAAGCCGCCAAACACTCCGAAGGAATGACGGTAAATTCACCATCAGCACTCATTTCACCCGGTTCCACCTGCAATTTCCGGCAAACTTGTTTTAAGAGGTCGTCAGATCCCCTAAGCATGCAAGAGATGTTTTTGCACACATGGATCACGTGCTTGCCTACCGGTTTTTCAAAGAACATGTCGTAAAAGGTGACTACTGATGTCACTTCGTTGACATTGATGTCAAATAAAGCAGCCACCTCTTTTTGTGTGTCGAGCGGCAAATAACCGACCTCCGCTTGGGCAAGATGGAGTGCAGGAATCAATGCCGAACGTTTTCCCGGATATTTTTTTTGCAACGCCAAGATGGCTTTCTGTGTTTTTTCACTGAGCATTAGCGGTCAACATCTCCCAATATAGGATCGACACTTGCGATCGTTACAACAACATCGGATAAAATCAATCCCGGCAGTATTTTTTGCAGCACTTCAACATGGGGAAATGAAGGGGATCTCACGCGCAAGCGATAAGGTTTATTACTGCCGTTACTGACTAGAAAACAGCCTAATTCCCCTCGGGCTGATTCGACACACTGATAAAGCTCTCCTATCGGAGGATGTATCCCCTCACTTACAAGCTTGAATTGATGAATCACAGCTTCCATGCTTCTAACAAGTTCACGCCTGGGGGGCAATGCCACTTTTCGATTATCGGTAATGACAGGACCTGCTTTGAGTTTTTTTAAAGCTTGTTCAATCAACGAAATGCTTTCTTTCATCTCTTGCATGCGCACTAAATAACGGGAATAGCAGTCTCCCTCATCATATACAGGGATCTCAAAAGAATAATTTTCGTAGCCTGAATAAGGATAAGCCTTGCGTATATCATAAGCTACACCGGCCCCGCGCAAAATAGGACCTGTACACATAAACTGCTTGCATAGCTCTTTATCGATAATGCCGACACCCTGAAGCCGTTCACACCAAATGTAATTTTCGGTCAATAAGTTATCCAGATCCTTCCAGGCATCGGGAAATTCACTGAGAAACTTTTTTGTATTGGTCTCAAAACTGAAATTCAAATCATATGCCAAGCCGCCAATGCGCCAGCAGGAAGGAAACATCCTGGCGCCTGACATCTCTTCAAAAAGATCGAGAATTTTCTCGCGTGTGGACATCGCATACATAAAGACAGAGGACATATTAAGTTCCAATGCACTAGTCCCGCACCACAGTAAATGGCTAGCGACCCTTGATAGTTCCAATAAGATCACGCGGATCACTTGGGCACGCTCCGGCACATCCACTGCCATTAACTTTTCAACGGCTTGGGCAAACACTTGTTCTTCAGCCGGACCGGACAAATAATCCAAGCGATCAACAAGGGTGAATACCTGCGGATAGGTACGGCTTTCACATTCTTTTTCTATGCCGGTATGCAAATATCCGATGACAGGCTCTGCCGATAGGATCACCTCTCCATCCAGTTTTAATTTAAGACGCAGCACACCATGTGTAGAGGGGTGTTGCGGACCTAAATTCAGCTCTATGATGTCGCCTGTTCTGACAGACTCATTGATTCTTTTTGTTCCACTGTACATAAGGGATAATCTCTGAAGGTATTTTTGGTTTTACGCCATGCTTGAACTGTACCGGTTCTTCCGTAAGCGCATAATCGCGTTGCATAGGGTGCCCAACCCAATCATTAGGCATTAAAATTCGCTTCATGTCCGGATGCCCTTCAATTTGCACCCCAAACATGTCATAAAGCTCCCGTTCATACCAATCAGCCCCTTCCCATAAGTCTGTGATAGAAGGCAATGGTTCATTTCTTTTTAGGGAAAGCTTAACAATGAGTCTTTCAAAATTTGTGGGATTATGCAGCAAATAGATGATTTGTGTATGAGGTTCCGGCAAAAGGTAATCAATCGCAGTGAGATCTATCAATACTTCATAGCCCGGTTCTGCCGTTGATTTCAAATAATTAAGTACATTTTTTAAAGCGCTTTTCTGTACCTCTATCGTCAGTTGGCCATGAAATTCGCTCTCATTCATGACAGCTTGTGGTTGAGATATCTTTAGTTGCTGCACGACTTTCGCGGTTGTCATCTTTTTTTCTTCCTGGCGAGCGAGGGCTCGTCTTTAATTTT